>ULKV01017667.1_pt1 | contig 39098 bp, 33 predicted proteins | sample 1951241 | NCBI WGS metagenome assembly ULKV01 (sample SAMEA4835509, study PRJEB28245) | human gut metagenome | biome: gut microbiome; material: fecal sample | place: Denmark | collected 2008
GCTCGCCCTCGGTCTCCGAGTCGAGGTTGACCAGGATGTCACCCTTGAGGATGCCGCCCTTGAGGGCCTTGGCGCCGGTCATGCCGGTCTCCTCGTCGATGGTGAAGAGGGCCTCCACGGGACCGTGTACCAGGTCATTGGACTCGAGGACAGCCATGGCTACGGCGCAGCCGAGGCCGTTGTCGGCTCCTAGGGTGGTGCCCTTGGCCTTTACCCACTCGCCGTCGATCCATGTCTCCACGGGGTCGTTCTCCCAGTCGTGCTGTACGTCATTGTTGTTCTGGGGCACCATGTCGAGGTGGCCCTGGAGGATTACGCCCTTGCGGTTCTCCATACCGGGGGTGGCGGGCTTGCGGATGATGATGTTGCCCACCTCGTCTCGGATGGTCTCCAGTCCGAGGTTTCTTCCGAAATTCTCCATGAAATCCACGGCCCTCCACTCTTTCTTAGAGGGACGGGGAATCTGTGTCAGCGCGTAGAAATTCTTCCATACGCATTTGGGATCTAGATTGTCGATTGTCATACGTCGTTAGTGTTTATAAGTTGTTGAATGTTATTTTACAAGTACATGGACGGGAAATGTAAGGTCCTCGCCCTTCTGGTATACCGGCATCCGGCTCTTGAGGATGAGGTTCTGACCGTCGATGACACGGATGGTGCAGATACCGGGGATGCGGTAGAAGATATTTCCCCTGAGGGCTGCCTCGTGCCTGGCCCTGGCCTTGGAGGGCTCGACCTCTGCGATTATCTGGTCGGTGTACAGCACGTCTTCATTGTCCTCCGGAGTTATCTCCATTACTATCGGACGTCCGGAGACATCGTCGGGGGGGAGCAGGCCCTGGGTGTCAGAGAGGCGGAACGCCACTGTCAGTTCCTCGGACTTGCCGCTTTCCGGCACTACGTCAAAACTCATCTGCTGGAGGGATGTGGCGGTGGTGCCTGTGAAGAGGCTCATGTACTCCTCTTCGAGGCGTCCGATCTCCTCCACTGCGGCCCTGAGGGCATCGCCGCTGAATGTGGCGTCGGTATTGCCGGTAATGATGTTGATGCGGTTCTCCCTAAGTGAGAGGATCATGGCCGCGGCCTCCTGGGCTTTCTTCTCGGGGCTTTTCTCCACTACCTGGCTCTGGCGTACTGCCACTCTGTCGTAGCCTCCGCTCTCGTTGCGGACGGTACGGTAGAGTGTGGTCTCGGTGGAAGTGAGGTTGGCAGTGGCCTCGGACGACAGGACTTCGGTGCCGGGGGCGATGGAGGGGAATCTCCATGAGTCGCCCTTACCCTTGCTCTCGTCCGAGAGAAGCAGGAGGCCCTGGGATGAGAATTCAAAGAATGAGGCGGGGGAGGCCTCACCCAGGAAACCGTCGAGGTTGACGATGTAGCTGCAGCTCCGGTCGGCTTCCAGATACGGGGTCATCCGGATGTTGCTCAGGGTATAGGATGTGCTGGCTTCCTGCGGGACGTCTATGCCCAGGTATTTCTTGGCCCACTTGCTGTACGGACCCGGTGTGTATGTCTCGCAGACGGCCTCTACGCTCAGGTGAATGGATGTCATGGGCAGGGAGTAGATGACTACTCCGTCGGGCGGTGTCTGCCCTTTTTCAAGGCGGTTGACATTCTGTCCTGCGGCTGTGAGCGCCATGATGCCGGCCAGTACCGGCACTGTGATGATTCTTAGTTTCATGATATACGTTTTTTCCATCTTTTGTGGCTCCACAGCCACGTTGACTTGTGTTCTCTGATGTCGGCTTCCAGCAGGCGGGCGAACCGCTCCGTGATGTAGCCTTCCGGACATTCCGCCGCGTTCTCGGTAATAAGCTCGAAGCGGGCCTCGTTGTCCCTGCGTCCGTGTCTTATCAGTCCGCAGTACAGGACTGGCATGCCCATCCTGGCGGCGACGGTCTCAGGTCCCTCGATCATGTATGTCTTCTGGTTCAGGAAGTCTGCGGTGAAGCGGCTCATGCAGTGGGGCGGATTCTGGTCGCAGATGAAGAAGAATGCCTGGCGCCCCTCCCGGTGACGGACTATGTGCCTTATAATCTGGTGCGACTCGATGAGCGAGCAGGAGCCGTGCCTGGTCCTGATGCGGGTGATGACTTTGTCCGCCAGTCTGCTCTTGGGCCTTTTGTAGACGTAGAGGAAGTCCTTGTTGTCTATGTTTATCCCGTAATGGGTCCTCAGGTCGGGCAGTCCGGTGAATATCTCCCAGTTGCCCAGGTGTCCCACCATGATGACGGCGTTGCGGTTCAGGTCCAGGGCCCGGTTCAGGCTGTCCTGCCCGGTGATGCGCACCTGCCTGCCCACGGCTTCCGTCGATGCGGTGAGCATCCACACCGACTCCACGATGGTATCCGCGAGGTGGCGGTAGAAGTCATTCACCACTTCGCCTATCTGCGGGTAATTGAGTTCGGGAAAGGATCTTGCTATGTTGATGTTTACTGTCTGGACGCGGTAATGTATGACTTTCTGCAGCAGCCATGCCAGAAAGGAGGAGAAGGCGTAGTGCACTTTCAAGGGCAGCCACGACAGCAGGGTCATAAAAAATATGATTACTCTATCCATTTTTCCGTATACATCCTACAAAGTTATCTTTTTTATACGAAAATGCAAATCCCCTGCCATCTTTTATCCGGTCCGGGCAGTGATGGAATAGAGGTCCTCTGACGGCCAGTCGGGCATTCTGGAGGAGGCTGTGCGGTACATGCGGTCGATGTACCGGGTGAACTTGGAGCCTTTCCAGGAACTGGTGTTGGTGACGAACATCCAGATGTATCCGTTCGCCTGTTTCTTGACCATGGCGCTGGTGCCTGCGAGGGTTCCGGTGCGGGACCAGTCGGAGCGGGATCCGGCGCGGACCCATCCGATAGGGTGGTAGGGATGTTCCGGGTCTGCGGTCATCAGGCGTATGCTTTCGGGGGAGAGGACGTCCGGTACCGCCGGGTCTCCGTCTATAGAGGCTACGAAGCGTACGAATTCGGAGGGCGAGGCAACCCACGCTCCGGCACCGCGCAGGCCCTCGATATTGCTTCCTCCGTAGCGGCGCCAAAGGGTGTCTCCACTGTTGTCAAATGCAGGAACAGGCTCCGCGTCGTGGGTCTCGTAGTAGCGCACTTCGTTGGGATAGCGGTCCTCGTAGAGATTGCGGGCCATGTGCATGTCGTAGCAGCCGGCCGGATGCAGGATGTTTTCCTGGCAGTATTCCTCGTAGTCCATGCCGCTGCACACCTCTATCACCTTGGTGAGGATTAGATAGCCCAGATTGGAGTATCTGAATCCCTGCCCCGGTGTGTAGCCGAGCCTCTCACCCAGGGCGTACTCGATGACGCGGTCCATGTCGGGGACGGTGTCCAGGTCCTCCCAGATGATGATCTCCCTGGTGGTGAAGAGAGGGTCTCCCTTGTGCATGGTGAAGCCCGCCTCGTGACGCAGCAGCTGTCCTACAGTGATGTCCCTGGCCCGTCTGTCCCGGATATTGCTGAACTGGGGACAGTCCAGGATGCCGCCGTCTCCGAATACCCTGTCGTCGAGGCTCAGGACCTTGCGCTCGCACAGCTGCATGACTGCAGTGGCGGTAATCAGCTTGGAGAGGGATGCTATCCGCATGATGTGGCCGGGGGACATGGGGATCTCCTCCTCCTCATCGGCCCATCCGTATCCTTTGGCATATACCAGCCTGCCGTCCTTCATCACGGCCAGGCTGCCGCCCTTGATCTCCCATCTCTTCATGAATTTTTCTATATAGGAGTCCAGGGCTCCGGAGTTCTCCGAGCCGCTCAGGTCGTTGGTAAGGAAGCTGTTTATGGAGATGTAGTCCTCCTCCGCGCTGCCGTCGGCGGGACTTTCAGCCGTATTGTCCTTCTCTCCGGATCTTCCGTTTACAGTAATGACGGTGACGGATGCCGCTGCCGCCAGCAGGAGCAGTGCGCTCAGTATCTTCCAGAACCTGCTCATTTGAAGGTCCTGCAGCAGAGGATGAAGTCGTTGAGGACCTCATCGTTGTTCCTATCTGCGGCCTTGTTGAGGTAGTAGACGGCCATGGGCCTGGAAGCACCGGTAATGGCCACGGTGGCGAAGACGGAGCTGTCCGTACCTTCAATGGGGGATTCGGTGACGGCCAGGTCGGCCGCGGTGTCGGCCAGAAGGTCGGCGGCTTCTTCCCGGCTGCGTTCCAGGATGGAGATTTCGGTGCCGGGATAGATGCGGGTATAGTTGTCAACCAGAGGTTTGAGGATGAATCTGGCTGCTTCCGGAACTGCAGCGATGACCAGCTGACGGCGCTCGTTCCTTCTGGACGGCATCAGCTCGCGGTCCGCGCAGCGGTAAAGATTGAGAATCTTCTCCGCATATTCGAACAGGATCTTCCCCTTGGGAGTGAGGACCGTCTCCTTGCGGCTGCGGTAGAAAAGAGTGTCTCCTATTGACCCTTCGAGTTCTGAGATATGGTTGCTGACTGCCGGCTGGGTGATGCCTAGTTCTCTTGCGGCGGCGGTGAAGCTTCCCTTCACGGCCACTGTGTGAAATACTTTGAGTCTGTAATCGCAAATCATGATATAAGGGTTTTAGTTATAGTTGAAGGAGAAATCCAGGTCCGGCAGCATTTCCTCGGAAAGGGTCCAGCCGCGGTCGGCCGCGCTGTCTATTCCGGTCTGGATGGAACTGTAGTTATTGTCTTCAGGTAGGTTATAGCGGATGCAGTACTGGCCTCCGGAGGTGCCGTTGAGGTCCGGCAGTGACCCCAGCACGGAGGTCAGGGCGGCGCTGTCCAGGTTGTTGTCATAGAGGTCCATGGTCCTGAGGGAGGTGCATCCAGAGATGTTAAGATTCTCAATCTGATGGTTGCTTTGCAGGCGCAGGTCCGTTAAGGAAGTACATCCCTCGAATGACGCACCGTAGTTCCAGCAGTCTCTGATAGAGACCAGTTTCAAGGCTGAGTAGTCGGAGAGGTCTATGCTGTCTCTCGGGATGGAACCGTCGGAGAGCTGTGAGCAGGACTCGATTCTCAGTTCTTCGAGTGTGGATGCGGCATTCAGGTCTGTGTTGAGAAATTTAAGAGACGAGTTAATTTTAAGGGATACTTTTTTAAGCCGGTTGCCCTCGGCCACATTGAGGGAGGTCAGGCTGCTGCAGCCGAAGATCTCCAGGCAGTCGATGGTGGATCCGGAGAGTTCAAGGCTTGTCAGGGCGCTCAGACTCTCAATCTTGAGGCGGCTGAGGTCGCGGGCGTCCGGTATGGTGATGCCGGTAATGGTGCTGTTCCCGCTTATCATGACGTCGTCCAGAAACTCGCAGCCGGAGAAGTCCAGGCTTGTCACGAGATTCTCTCCACTGAGGTAGAATTTTTTAAGTGAAGTGCAGTTGGCTATGTCGAGAGTTTCAAGGTTGCCCGCATCGTATGATAAATTTAGTTCACTCAGGGATGTACAGCCGTTGAGGGTAAGGGAGGTAAGAGCACTAATGCTGTTGCTGAGACTGAGTGTTTGCAGTCCTGTATGCCCGCTGGCGTCCAGGACTGTAAGTTTCCTGGAATTGTACAGGGTCAGAGTTTCCAACTTATCCGAGGCGGGAGGCAGAGTGAGTTCAGTCAGGGTGTTTATTTCGATATTGATATTCTTGAGGGAAGTGTTGTGAGTAAGGTCAATGGAGGTAATCTGTGTGTCATTGAAATCGATATCTAGCCTTTCAAGATTCTCTGCAGACGACAGGTCGATACTGCTGATGTCTCCTGTACAGCTATATGTTGTTAAATCATCCAGCATCGTACAGTTGTTGAAAGTAAGTGTTGTCAGGTCGGCATTGTCGAGTCTTAGGCTGGTGATGAACTCTCCGCATATTTTGTAGTGCCCGATTTCGTAGTAACCGTTGCCGGATGACAGAGTGTCCGGATTTCCGCTGTTGTCAAACTTTATGTATGTAAGGTTCACTCCTCCTACTTGTAGATAATGGTATGAATCAGTATTGTATTCGATACTCTGAATACTTCCGTCAGACTGTATAATGTCGAGATAGTAGGTGTAGGTGTTCTCACCATCAGAGATAGAGAATGGTATTGAGAATCTGATATAGCCTCCGGTGTTGTTGGTCTGTAAAGTGTGTACGGATATATGGTCGCCTTCCTCGCCATAGAAATCGGGATTCTCGGCGGTTGCTTCGATGTCATTTGTCTCATTCCGGAATGAGAAATATTCCAAAGCCTCAGCCGGTATATCTGCAGTCCATGTGCCGAAACGGCTTTCCAGGATTTCTACTGATTTCAAGTATCCACCCTCATTTCTAAAAGTCAGCAGATTTTCGCTGAAACGGAGCAGGTCGAAACTTTGGGAGGGGATGCCGTCCATATCCACCGTATTCATCTGAATGTCGGAGAGGGTGAAGTCTGCGGAGGCATTGTCCCAGCTCAGCAGGAGGTTCATGTTATAACTGTAGTTGGTGCTGATACCGGAGGGCAGTGGAGAGGAGTAGCTGCGGACGCTGCCGTCAGGGGTGGTGAGGGTGAGAGTAAGTACTGGAGTTGTTGTGCCGGTGGAAGGCAGGGTCATGATGCGGGCGGCGTAGACTCCGTTTTCATCCTGGTTGAGGGGGAATGCTACGTTCCCTTCTCCGGAATAGCTGTACTTGAGGGTCTGATATTCCAGGACAGCCGATGTGTGCATCCCGGATACGCTCACCTCCGCGCTCTGGAATGTGGAGGTGAGGTTGCTGACCGTATCCACTCCGTAGATGGCCTTGAGGCTGATGTTCAGCCTGGCGGAGGCACGCCGGAGGTCGGTAGTGGCCTGGGTCTGACCGGCGGAGTAGTTCTGCAGCCAGCCGAAGATGAGGTCCCGGCCTACAGGCTGTCCTTCGGCTGCGGATACTGAGATGGAGCCGTTGACGAAGTCCATGGAGGCTGTATAGGTGATGGGGGCGGCCTCGACAGTAGTGAATACTATGTTATCGGCACCTCCTGGGATATTGAAGAAGTATGAGCCGGACGCGGCATAGCTCTGGAGTACGGGATCCGCAGCCATGGCTGTTCCGGCCAGGGGATATGCAGTCACCTCGTCGGTGAACTCCTCACCGGCCTTGGTCTCTATGTCGAAGTAGGGGACGGAGGCGGTCAGCTCCAGGGGGCCTCCGGTCAGAAGTTTCTGCTCCTGCCGGCTACAGCTGAATATGGCGGCAGTCAGCAGGACAGGCAGCAGGTATGCGGATAACTTTTTCATGTCTACAGTATGTCGTTGATGTTCAGGGTTATTATGAGAGTGCTAAAATCAGTGATATTGCTGATATTGCTGGTTAGGCGCCTGGTCTGTCCATCAGTTGTGAGAATGTCGAAGTATAGTTCACCATCGGTTGTGATGAGTTCTGCATTCAGAAGTTCAAGGTATGTGTTTCCGTTGTAATCGATATTCTGAATACTGTTGGGGAAGAGGGCAGGGCTGGTAAATACCATGTTAGAGGAAGAACCATACCAGTTTTGAATGGCGGTCCAGTAGTCGTAAAAATAGGAAAAAGAGATCCACATACGGTCTATAACTTGGCTCAGGCCTATGTTGTCTGGATTCTCTATATTAAGCAGTACTCTGTAGCCGGTAGTGTACTTTGACAGATTGACAGGAACACTTACTTCGTCGTCAATGATATTCATCACATCATCGTAGTGCCCTTCTATCAACGGGGTCGACAGATGATTCCTGCGGTCCATCCTAAGGCGGAAGTTCGAGTACCTGCGGTAATCCCGCGATGTGGTGTCTATCCGGAACTTGCTGCCCGGAGCGATGACATCCATATTCATGAATGCCAGCCTGTAACTGCCCTGCGGCAGGCGGAAGGTATAGTTGCCGTCCTCCCTGATGGAGGTCTGCGGTATGGGATAGCCTTGGAGCAGGGAATCGGTCTGGGCGGAGAAGCAGTAGAGATAGAGGTCGTCGCGGCCCAGCACGAAACCGTCGTAAGTGTCGTCCTCGCCGGCCTTGGTGTTCATGTCGATGCTGAGCATGGAGGGGGCGACGGAGAGGGTCACGAGGTCATCCTGGCCGAACTCGATGTCCATGTCCTGTTCGGTGAAGCTGTCGATGTTGAAGTCGAAGCCGCTGCCGTTCTGACGGAGGGTCAGGGTCAGGTTGTAGTTGCGGTTGGCCGAGATGGTCTGGCTCATGGTCGCCTCGAGGGTCTTCTGATAGCCGGAGGGAGAGGTCAGGGTGAGGGTCAGTACCGGGCTGGTGGCGGGGAGGATGAACCGCTCTAGGACGATGGTCGCGGTGTCTCCGGCCGGAACTGCGGTGCACTCCCATGTGACGGCAGTCTCTCCGCTGTAGGCCTCACCGGTCCCGTCGAGGGTTACGGAGTTGACCTGGTATGATGAATAGGTGTTGACCGACAGGGATATGCTGGAGAACAGCGAGGACAGGTCCGCTATGAGCTCGTCGCTGCTGGAGGTCTTTGCCAGGAGGTTGACGCTGACGCGGGCGGCCTTGCGCCTCAGGTCTACGGGATAGGACGTGGATTCTGAACTCATGCTGGACTCGGGCAGGAGGCCGAGGACGAAGTCGTGGTCGCTGCCGGTGGTTCCGTCCATGGTGACGGTCATGAGCGGTGCCGTGGTGCCGGTGGTGTATGTCCAGCCTTCAAGCCCCTCGTAGAGGTTGCTGAAGATGATGTCCTGGGTGGGCTCAGGCATGAGGTATGTGAAACGGTTCCCGGTTATTCCGGAGGGGGATACCGGAATTCCTGTCAGGGCAGGGATGACGTCGAGCGAGAACGGGTAGGCGTAGATGAGGTCGGTGCTCAGGTCCACCAGGGCCTTGGTCCCGGAAGGCTCGATGCGGCAGCCGGTGGCGGTGATGGTTACCGGGTAGTCTCCTGTCTGAAGCCCGGTCCGGGAACTCCTGCTGCAGCCTGACAGTACAAGCAGGGCAGCGGCGGAGGTCAGAAGTATATGCTGGATTCTCATGGTTGTGGTCGTTTAGAAGTCAATGTCTATGTTCTCGTCGTAGTCCTCCATCACATCCAGTTCGAAGTCGGTCCCGTTCTCGTAGGAGACTTCCAGGACGTTGAGGAGGATCCGGTAGTAGCGGCCTGGCTTGATGGAACCGTAGCCGCAGGTCAGGGTCTTGGTGGAGCCGTCAGTGAGGTTGAGTGTCATGGTGATGGTGATGCTGCGGCCGTTGGAAGGGAATACTGCCGTGCCTCCCAGGGAGCGGGTGTCGGTGTTTCCGGTGTCATAGTAACTTACGTAATGTTCCACCTCTCCTTCGTAGAAGCAGCTTCCGTCGGTCAGGACCGCGCAGTCGGAACTCAGTCCTCCGATGGTGAGACTGGCATCGGGCAGCAGGACTGAGGAGAGGTCGGAGACCTTGTTGCCGGAGGCGTCAGTATAGGTCATCTCCAGGTCGATATAGGATGTTAGGTACCTGAATTCCGGACTGATGTCCGTCTCCTGCCTGAGGTCCATTTCCTCGACGGCGTAGATGATGCTGTTCATGCTGTAGCCGTCTTTCAGCGTGTACCGCAGCAGCTCATCCTCATTCTCCACCCCTTCGAGGAAGTAGGTGCCGGGGTCGGTATTTGTGAATATCAGGGTCTGGCAGCCTTCGTACTCCTGGAAGCGGTACGTGGTGTCGGAGGAGTCGTAGTAGGTGCTTTCCCATTCTCCGCTGCCCGTGATGTCATCCCTGTAGTAGGAATGGTAGAGGTAGGATATGTCTGTGCTGTATAGCGGGTTGTAACTGTCAGGCAGTCCTTCGTACGGAGTCAGTACGGGGTCTATGTTCACGAAGTATGTGGGCAGGTCAGGGGTGCCGTAGGTGAAGGCCTGCTCTACTTCTCCGTATACTGTGCCGTACTCGTTGGTGGCGTATGTACGGTAGTAGTAGCTTCTGCCCTGGTTGAGTCCGGAGTGGGTGTCTGTCCATGTGATGGAGCCGGCTTCCGTGCTCTCATACCGGTGGGTCTGTATGGACAGGGCATTGTCGATGTCCAGCTCCGGTTCCGTGCTGAGGATGGTGCCGTAGGTGGTGGTCAGGGTGCCGGGGAATTCCATGGTGGCGGTGATGGTCATCTCACTGTAGCCGGGGGTCACGTCGTCCACCTGGTCCTTGAGTACCGGCAGGCCGCCGGTATAGGCCGTGACGGTGTCGGTGTAGCTGAGTCCTGCGGAGTTGGCGGCGTATGCTGCTATGTAGTAGACGGTGGACGGGGTCAGGGAACCTATGGTGGCGGAGAAACTCTGACCCTCAATAGTGCCGGCGGTCTGGGACAGACTCTCCCGGACTGTTCCGATCAGGAAGCCCGCGGAGGTTACGGCATCTGTGCCCTGACTGAGGATGTCTGCGGCCAGGGTCAGCTCGGTGTCCGTGAAGCTCAGGACTCTGGGCCCGGATATGTGGGGTGTGCCGGATGCGCTCTGGATCACGCTCAGCGTCTCGGAGATCATCCCGTCTGATATGGAGATGGTGACCGAGGCTGTCCTGGATTCATAACTGGTGTTCTGCTCTATGTTCAGGGTGACGGATCCGGCAGTGCTGTTATATGTGACGGTCAGCCACCTCGCGTCGCAGTCGAAGGACGGGGTCCGGTTGGTCAATAACCGGATGGTCTCAGTCTGGTCCGAGCCGTCCACTGTGATGCTCTGCATGCCGACGGAAAGATAGGGGAGGGATCCCGGATCATCCGGCTCTATGGGGCTGGTGCAGCCGGCCAGCAGTGCGGCTGCGGTGAGTATCGGAAGTATGCGTATAATGATGTTTCTCATACCGTACAGTTTAAAGTTTGAAGGCGGATTTGCGGTAGTTGTACAGTTTGAATCCTATACCCAGCTGGGCGGAGGCGGGAATGGCCCCGTAACCGTAGATGTTGTATGCCCGGCTCAGGCCGTAGGTGCCGCGGAGGGTGAGGTAAACTGTATTGCCCAGGTAGAATTTCAGGCCGGCCGCCGCGCTCAGGATGTACTGGGCGGCACCGGGGTCTGGGTTGGAGCTCCAGGACGGGTCTTCGCCCTTAACCCCCTCGCTGTATTCGGAGGCAGCCAGGATGGACTGTACTATGCCCGCCTCGATGGCTACGGTCTTTCCGGTGCGGAGCTGCAGCAGTACGGGGACCTGTATGTAGTGCTGCATGGATGAGGCGGTGTAGTCGCCGGCTATGTTGAAGTTATAGTAATGGAAGGCGTAGTGGGCGGCTGCGCTTACTCCGATAAAGCGTCCGAAATGAAGGTCCAGCGCCAGTCCGCCCTGCGCGCCTCCGCTGATGTTGAGGCCGCTCTCAGGTGTTGGCAGGAGCAGGAGACCGGAACCTCCGGCCTCAAGCCCCAGAGAGAATTTGACGAACTGGGCTTCCGCACGGGTAGAGGCGAGCGCGGTCGCCAGGAGTGCGGTGAGTATTATGGCGTGTAGTCTTTTCATAGTCTACTGAAGAAGGAAATTAACGGATGAACTTACTTTGCCTATCTCGAAAGATACGAACTTGACATCGGACTGCTTTTTGGACATCTCCGATACGCTGGTGATAATCGAGAAGATGTTCTGGGCCTCGGCCTCGTCAACCTCAAGGAGGGTGGTCACCCTGGCGGACTGTCCGGGAGCGACATTGCCTGCGCTGAGCTCGATGGACTTGGCGGATACCCCGTCAGGCAGTCTGAGCCTTACAGACGAGTTCCTGGCTACGTCCTGTCCCTCGTTCCTGATGTATATCTCCAGGCGTATGTCCTTGCCTTTCTGTATAGGGGTGTCGTCAGGGGTGAATACCCTGTAGCTGGCTATCACGAGCCGGCTGCGGCTTGCCGCTCCGGACTTGATGGTCCTGGAGTCTGTGACCGTGCCCAGAAGGTTGTCGGCGGTGACGGATATGTTCAGCGGTATCTCTCCGGGGGACAGATAGCTGCCGGCTCTGCCGGAGAATGTCACTGTCTCGGACTCTCCTGAGTATATGACAGGGACTGCCGCGGCAGCCGACTCTATGGTCAGATCCGTCCTGCCTCCGGTTATTGCCAGGGCGGCCGAGACTCCTGATGCCGCTTCGTCTCCGGAGTTCTCGATGGTAACGCTGTAGCGGAAGGACTCACCGGGTTCTACGGTCGAATTGCCGTTCCCGTCACTGAGCTTGACGGAGCTGACGGCCAGTCTTGGATATGTGTCGTAAGGTGCGGCTTTCTTGATGATGCCCCTGCGCTCCTGGTAGGAGGCAGTGGCGAAGCCCTCGCTGAAATCCCCAGCGAGAGAGAAGACTGTATCGATGACCAGGCGGCCCTTGGTGTCGATATATCCGTATTTCCCATTGGACTCTACCCATGCGAGGCCGTCCGAGAAGTTGCCGGCGTTGTCGTATCCGCTCAGGTCTATCGCGATGGCTCCGGAGGGATTGATGAACCTGAGACTTCCGCCTGAGTTTACGAGGGCCAGACCTTCGTGGAAAGGATTGGCCTTGCTGTATGAGGAAGGTACTTCGGTGAATGTGTTGCGTTCCTTCCTCAGAAGGTTGTAGGTACCGTCCTCCTTGCGGATGAACCCGCTGCCTGATTCAGGAGAGAGCGATGTGCCGTCGACGGATATGTTTCCGTGCACTTTGAATTTCCTTTCGTTCCGGTTGATGATGTAGGTGCGTCCCTTCCTGCTGACTATCGCGAACTCTCCCTGGAAATCGGACGCCTCATCGTAGCGGGGCTCGATGACATAGTATCCTTTGTCATTGTCAATGAATCCGTAGCGGTCTCCCTTGCGGGATGTCTTCATGACTTTGGCGATGCCGTTGCTGTAGGAGTGGAAACGGATGTTCCCGGGAAGTTCCCTTATCTGTCCTGAAGAGTATAGGTAGTAGGTCCTGCCGTCCTTGACGGCCAGTGCTGTATTGTCGGAGAACTGCTCTATGCTGTCGTATTGGATGGGGATGATTACATAGCCGGAACGGTTGATCACTCCCCACTTGGAGTCTTTGGACACCAGTGCCACTCCGTACCTGAAACTTCGGGCGTCGTCGAATGTCGGAGTTATGACAGGAGTACCGTAGGTATCCATATAGCCCCATTCTCCGTTCACGCAGTATGCCGCCACTCCCTCGGAATAGGGGCGTACGGCATCCTCGTGCAGTGTCCTCACCCATTTGAAACCCATGTCGGACTCAGTCTGTCCGTAGGCGGCGGCCATAATAAGGGCAGCCGTGATGACGGTAAGAAACTTTTTCATGGTCTTTCTATGGTTATTTGATGACTACGGCTTCTCTCCAGGCGGCTCTCTCGTCTGCGGGTATGGCGTAGATCCATTTCAGGAGGGACTCGAATGTGATGTTTTCCTCCAGGAAGGGGATGTCCCTCTTGGTGGCGACGGCTATCAGGTTGATGGTCTCGTACTCGCTGTCGGGATTCATTCTCTCCATCAGGTACTGCATGTGCTGGTTGACGGGGAAGGTGTATTCGGTCTCCTTGATGAAGAGGCGCTTCTTCTCGTAGTTGCTGGGGAAGATGACGGAACCTCCTGTCTCGTCGAACCAGAAGAGGTGGATGTAGGCGTCGTGCCCGTAGACCTTGGCCTTGAACTTGAGTTCGCTGCCGTTGGCATAGATTCCGTCGACTCCGTTGATGTCGAGTACGAATGTGGGATCTATCTCGCCGCCTCTCTGTACGTCGGCGTCGATGGTGGCTACGGCGTAGCGCCTGCCGTTCTCCTCTATCTCAGAGTATGCGACATCGCGTATGTTTATGAAGCCGTCGACCTGAAGAGTGGTCATTCTGGAGAGTACCTGGCTGAACTCGCTGCCGTCGTCCTGGCTGATCAGACCTGTGACGGTCCACAGCTTCTCGGGTACTCCGGCCTTGCGCAGGGCGTTGGTCTTGGCGTCCTGGAGGGCTCTCTGCTCGGCCTGGTCAAGGGTTATGTGTCTGGTAATCTCGCATCTGCCGGTGACACCGCGGACTCTCTTGGTCTGGTTGTCTGCGTAGGATGTATGGCAGATGCCTGCAAGCAGCAGCACTGCGGCTGCAAATAACAGTTTTGGATATTTCATAATTGCCGTTTATAGGTGCGAATAAAGCGCAAAATTGGCAATTTTTTGTGAAAAAAAACAAAACAGTTTACAGGGAACCGACCGATTTCAGATATTTCGTGCATGCCAGCCTGTAGTCGGCCACGGCCTCTATCCATTCGCTGCGGCATTTGCTCCACTGGGTCTGAGCCTCAAGAACATTGACCAGAGTCTCCATGCCCAGTTCGTACTGGTCACGGGAAACCGTGAGATTCTTTTCGGCGCTCTCCATGGCTTTGCGGGCCAGAGTGGCCTGAAGGGCGGCCTCGGATACTGCGTACTGGTTGCGCGTGCGCTCAAGTTCCATCAGCCCTTCTAATCTTTCGAGCTCCTCCAGTGCCATCCCGTACTCCTTTTTCGCGGACTGTACCTTGAAGTAGCCCTCTCCCCATGCGAAGATGGGCACTTTGAGTGTGGCCATGACCGTAAAGCCGTCCTGGTTGAGCAGTGTCTTATCCATCAGCTTGAGGCCGTAGGTGTACCCGTAGCTGGCCATCACCCCCAGCTGAGGAAGGAAATCGGAGCGGACGAAGTCCACGTTGCGCCTTTTCAGTTCCGCCTGCTTGACCAGCAGCTGGTAGTCGGTCCTTCCTTCCACCGAGTCGGCGCCTGAGTACACGGATTCAGGCAGCAGTTCCGTACTGTCTATGTCAAATCCGCTCTGGTCCACCTCGAGTTTGGCCGTCAGGGGCAGGCCGAGGATGTGGCAGAGGTTCATCATGGCCAGACGGTGTCCGTTGTCGGCCTTGGCGAGCATCAGGGCTGCGTTGCCGCGCTGCACCTCGACCTTGAGCAGATCGGTCCTGGTCGCCATTCCTACCTCAACAGCGTTCTGCACGAAAGCATACATGCTGTCCACAGTCGCGCTGAAGCTTTCTGCGGTCTCCAGCAGCCGGCATGTCTTGACGAGCAGCCAGTAGGCCTCGTCCACGGATACTGTCACTTCCTCTGCCTTGAGCCGGGTGTTGAGGGCGGACATCTCGGTGCCGATGGCCGCCATGCGGTATCCGGAGACGATCTTGCCTCCCATGAACACGGGCTGCGTTACGGAAACACCTGCGGTGAATGTGTTGGCCAGATCCACGCTCAGGGTCATCGGCGGGATCACGGCGTACTGGTTGAATACCGGTATCCCGTTGTTGTAGACGATGTTGCCGGCGGCGTCCTTCATAAGGTCGGGAACAAGGTTCCCATAGACGTTCTTGTAGATGGGCAGGGCACCTCCTCCGAAATCGTAGTCAAATGAGTTGGAGGTCCACAGGTAGAGCCCGTATCCGGAAATCTTGGGCAGGAAATTGGTCAGGACGGCCTTGCGGTCAAATTCAGTCTTCTCCTCCATCATCCGGGCGCTGCGCAGGATGGCGCTGCTGTCAATGGCAATGGCCCTGCATTGTTCCAATGTCAGGAAGCGCTTCTGCGGCTGCGCCGTCATGGCGGCAGGATGCAGGAGGGCGGCTGATGCAATAATGAACAGAATCCTGGTAAATGTAGGTATGTGTCTCATGGTCACGCCTTTTTAATCTTAAAGAACAATGAGTACAGTACGGGCAGGAAGACGAGGGTAATCAGGGTGCCCACCGTCAGTCCGCCCATGATGGTCACCGCCAGCGAGCCGAAGAGAGGGTCGGTGAGCAGCGGAGCCATACCCAGGACGGTGGTCATCGAGGCCATCATCACGGGACGCAGACGGGACAGGGTGGAGTCGACTACGGCCTTGTAGGGCTCGACCCCGAGGCTCAGCTGCCGGTCTATCTCGTCGATGAGGACGATGCCGTTCTTGATCATCATGCCGATGATGCCCAGGCAGCCGACCATGGCTACGAAGCCGAAGCTCATGCCGGCGGCCAGCATGCCGAATACTATGCCTATGGCCACCAGGGGCAGGCAACAGACTATGATAAGCGGCTTCCGGATGTCCTTGAACAGGGCAATCATGATCAGCAGCATGACCACTATCGCGTGCGGGAAGTACTTGAACAGGTAGCGGGTGGACTGCCGGCTGGCGTCGTACTCGCCCAGCCAGGTGAGGGTGTAGCCGTCGGGCAGATCTATGGCCTCTATCCGCTCCTTTATGGCGTCGCGGGCCTGGGCTGCGGTGTATCCGGCAGTGTTGTTGCACTGGGCCTTGATGGCTCTCTGCCCGTTATAATGGCAGATCTTGGGCTCGTTCCACTCGATGACGGTGCCCGAGGTTATGGTGTTCAGGGGCAGGGGCGATACCAGGGCGTCGATGATGTCCGCCCGGCCGGTGGTGCCGGTCATCACTCCCTGTACGGTCTCCATGTTGGCTACCGACGATAAGGACGGCAGCAGGCCCCATACCGGGGTGTTGCGGATGCTTTCCACCGGCTCTCCGTCCATGCCGGTGCTGCGGATGTAGATGCCCAGCCTCTCTCCTCCCTCGTTGAGGGTGCCGCAGGGGATACCCTCGGCCGCAGCCATCACTGAGATACCGGCCGAGCTGCGGGAGATGCCGGCCTGACGGGCTGCCGCCTGGTCGTATTCCACCTTGACGGCAGGTACCATCGGAGACCAGTCGTCGGTCACCAGCCAGGTGGCGTCGCTCTCCTCCATTATGGCCTGGGCCTGGGCGCAGAGATCCTTGAGCACGGCGGGGTCAGGTCCCTGGAACATAGCCTCGATGGGATAGGGGCGGTACATCAGGTTGTACTGCTTTACCCTGACGTAGGCCTCGGGGTAGGCGGCCATCAGTTCTTTCTGTATCCTGGGGATGCTCTCTATCATTTTGTCGTAATCCTCATAGTCGATGATCAGCTCTCCGTAGCTCAGCGAGGGGTCTGCGATGGCCCTTACCAGACAGTACCGTCCCGGAGTGCCGCCGAGGGAGGTGACGACGTGATTGACATTGTCATCCTGACGGATATATGCCTCCATCTCCTCCAGATCCTTCTCCACCTTGCCGGGAGCGGTGCCCTCGGGCATACGGTACTCGATGTAGAGCTGGTTGTAGGCCATGTCTGGGAAGAACATCTGGGGGATGTACTGATAGCACCATACGCTGCCGAGCACCAGGATGACGGCTATACCGACGGCGATGAGACGGTGGGAGAGCACGTGGTCCAGCACGCGGCGGAACCAGCGGTATATCTTCGAATCGAAAGGATCGACGCTTTCAGAAGCGGTGCCGCTGCCCTTGGGATAGCGCAGGGTCAGGTCGCAGTGGACCGGGACGTGGGTCAGGGCAAGCACCCAGCTCAGCAGCAGGGAGACGGCCAGGACGATGAAGAGGTCCCTCACGTAGGTTCCGGCCATGTCCGGGGACATGAATATCGGGAAAAATGCCAGTATGGCGATGACCGTGGCTCCGAGCAGGGGCATGGCCGTCTTCTTGCAGATGTTGGTCAGGCACTGTGGCTTGGGTACTCCGCGCTTCATGTCCACGAGGATGCCGTCCACTATCACTATCGCGTTGTCCACCAGGATGCCCATCGCTACGATGAAGGAGCCGAGGGATACCCTCTGAAGTGTGCCGTCCATCATGTCCAGGATGAAGAACGAGCCGAAGACTATCACCACCAGGCTGGTGGCTATGATGACTCCGCTGCGGAAGCCCATGGTCAGCATCAGCAGCAGGATGACGATTACGATGGATTCTATCAGGTTGACGATGAAGGTGTTGATGGAGCTGCCGACTATCTCGGGCTGGAAGAAGACCTTGTGGAACTCCATGCCGGCGGGGATGGACTCGGCCTTGATCTCCTCCAGCCGGGCCTCCACTTCCTTGCCTATCTTGATGATGTCGGTGCCGGACTCGGCGGAGATGAGCAGGCCGATGGCCGGCTGTCCGTCGTACTTCATGGAGTTGCGCACGGGTGTCTGCCAGCCGTAGGTGACGTCGGCCACGTCGGAGAGCTTGAGCTGGTCGTCCTCGTGGCCCTGGATGATGAGGTTGCGTATGTCGTCGATGCTTTCGTAGGCATCCCCCATCTCTATCTTCATCCTGCGGTCCGGGGTGTCGAAGTATCCGGAGTAGATGATAGAGTTCTGGGAGTTGAGTGTGGTCAGCAGCTCGGTAGGATGCACTCCGAGGTTGGCCATGCGGTCGGCCTTCATGTCGATGTTCACGCAGCGGGTGCGTTCTCCGTAAGTAATGGCTTTGGACACTCCCTCGATGTCGCTGAGCTCCCGGCAGACCATGTCTGCGTAGCGTCCGGCCTCCTCATACCCGTATCCGTCGAATGTCAGGGCGTAGAACATGCCGTAGACATCCCCGTAGTCGTCCATGACCATGACCTGGGCGGAGGCGGGGAGGGTTGCCTTGGCGTCATTGACCTTGCGGCGGAGCATGTCCCACTCCTGCTGGGTGTCGGAGTCGGGGGTTGTGGTCTTGAGGGTGACCGTGATGATGGCCATGTCATCGAAGGACTGGGAGGTCACCGTTCCCACCTCGCTGATCCTGCGGATGGTCTCCTCGAGCGGGCGGGTTACCTCCAGTTCCGTCTCGTAGGCGGTCGCCCCGGGGTAGACGGCGGCCACTACGGCGACCTTGACCTTGATCTCCGGGTCCTCGAGCTTGCTCATGCTGTTGTAGGCAAATGCTCCGCCCACTATGAGGCAGATGAGCACCGCTACGACCAGTATCTTGTTCTTCAGGGCGTATTCTGCTATGTTCATGGCTCCGTAGGTTTACAAAAGATTACCCGGGTTGGTGGCGGACTTGCCGGGAAGTACCTTGACGCGGGCTCCGTCCTTCAGGGAATTGACTCCGGCGGTTACGACTGTCTCTCCGGCCTTCAGTCCGGAGATGATGCGGGCGTTGCCGTCGCGGTCGATGTCATCGGCGGTAACGGCCCTTCTCTGAATCGTATTGTCCGGGCCTACTGTCCATACGCAGGTCTCTCCCCTGTCCTCGAAGAGGGCTGTGGCCGGAATGCTGACCGTGCCGTCCTCGTCAGTGCGGTACTCGATGCAGACTCCTGTGCTGATGCCGGAGTGGGGCAGGGTCCCGTCAGAGGCCGGCAGGAGGGCGTAGCGGGCGGTGAAGAGCTGGTTGAGATTGGCCTTCTTGGTTATGTCGATGAGCCTGAGCTCAAATGTCTTTCCGGGATACACGTCCACGGTGCACCAGCTGTGGACGGCCTTGTCGATATTGACGAAGTCATCCACGGGTATGTCCACCTTCACGATCGGGGCACCGTCGCTGATGAGGGTGATTACCGGCATACCGGCCCCGACCGTCTCGCCGGCCTCGAAGTGTACCTGCTGGACGTAGCCGTCGAAAGGTGCGAGCATCTTCGTGTCATTGAGGGCGTTCTGGTGGGCGTGGTAGAGGGCGGTTATCTGCTCTAAACCGTACCGGGCCTTGTCATAGTCGTTCTGAGTGGCACTGCCGCGGTCCGAGAGTTCGATGACCCTGCCGGCCTCGGCCTTGACCTGCTCGTACTGGGCGGTGGTGGCGGCTAACTGTATGGCGTAGTCGCGCTCCTCTATCTCAGCCAATGTGTCACCCTGACGGACGTGCTGACCCTCGCGGAAGTGTACGGCGGCTACAGGACCCGCAACCCTGAATGACAGGTTGACATCTTTTGCCGGCTGAATCCGGCCCGGGTAGGAGACAGTGCGGGTGCTGCCGATGCTCTGTGCTGCTGCCGTTCTGACATTGGGTACGGCAACTTCCTTATGCTGCCCGTTATCTTTTGATTTACATCCTGTTAGTGATACAGCTGCAAGCACTGCGGCGACACTGACGGCGATGGTTCCGAATATGCGGTAATTCATCTTTAAAAAGTATTTAATAAACCTATTAAGGGATGGCTGTGATTATGCAAAAAATATGCCGCCTACTGCGCTACGAAGCGGTAGACTATCTCGCCTGCCTGACGCTCGGGGGCGTCCTGGGATGCGGTGAACCGGGAGGCGGATGCGGCCCTGAGGGCGTAGTCCCGAAGGCATTGGTCCGGAGATGAGACTGATTCTATGATTTTCACCCCGATGACGTAACCCTTCCGGTTGACGATGACGCTTACCGAGACATCGCCGCCGCCCATGCATTTGTAGGCCGGTACGGGCAGGTTCATGGCCTTACGGCCTTCTAAGGTGTAAGAAATGACTGAGGGGCCCTGGTACGCCTCGGCTTTCTGGCCGTCGTCCTCACGGTAGACGGAGACCTGGTCTTCGGAAGACGAGGCTTCCTCCACTTCCCGACGGGACTGGTCTAAACGCTCCTGGAGCTCGCGCGCCTCGCGGTAGATGTCCTCGGGGTTGTCGTAGCGGTCATCTCGGAGGGGCTCGGAGGCATCAACGGCCACATTGCGGATGGACTGGGCGCTCTGGCTGCGGGAGGCATTGAGGAGGGCCTCCAGTTCGGCTTCCAGTTCCTCGCTCACGCTCTCCTGCATCTGTGCCCTGGCCTCCATTGCCTCCTGGGCTTCCTGTTGTGAGAAGTCTATGACGAAAGATGTATCCCTTACCAGCTGGGTGTGTATCGACCAGCTCAGCAGGACGATGATCAGGAGCAGGTGGACGATAAGGGTGAGGTAGAGCCCGGCCTTGTCGTCGGTATCTACGCGGAGATACTTCAGCAGGGGCCTGAGCCAGGCGTTGATCCTGGACAGCGGGCCCCTGCGCAGCTTCTCGGTGAGCGGCCGGATGCGGTCAGCTATTTTTGAGATGATTTTCAATGGTGGCTATGAGCATGTCTATACCCACCTGGTTGTGCCCGCCCTGGGGCAGTATCAGGTCGGCGTATCTCTTGGTGGGCTCTATGAACTGCAGATGCATGGGCTTGAGCACTCTCTCGTAACGCTCGATTACCTTGCCCACGTCCCGGCCTCTCTCGATGATGTCGCGGGAGATTACCCTGACCAGGCGGTCGTCCGGGTCGGCGTCCACATACACCAGGATGTCCAGCATGCTGCGCAGCCTTGCGTCGGTGAAAATCAGGATGCCCTCCACCAGTATGATGTCGGCGGGATGGACGGTCACGGTCTCGGTGGCCGAGCGGGTGCAGGTCAGGTAGGAGTAGACGGGCTGCTTCACCGTCCTGCCGTGCTGCAGCTCGTCGAGCTGTTCGATGAGCAGGTCAAAGTCTATGGCGTTGGGATGGTCGAAGTTGATCTTCTGCCGGTCCTCCAGCAGGGGGATGTCGCTGTTGTCCTTGTAGTAGGAGTCCTGGGGGACAACAACGACCTCTCCTCTCTTGAAGTGTTCCGAGATCTTCTGGACCACTGTGGTCTTGCCTGAGCCCGTGCCGCCGGCTATACCGATAGTAAGCATGGCGCCGGTCTTTAAAATTCTGCGGACTTGGGTGTCCTGGGGAAGGGAATGACGTCACGGATGTTGCTCATGCCGGTGACGAAGAGGAGCAGGCGCTCGAAGCCCAGTCCGAAACCGCTGTGCGGAGCGGTGCCGAAGCGGCGGGTGTCGAGGTACCACCACAGGTTGGTCATGTCCATGTGCAGCTCGTCGATGCGGGCCATCAGCTTCTCGTAGGACTCCTCTCTCTGGGAGCCTCCGATGATCTCGCCGATCTTGGGGAAGAGCACGTCCATGCCGCGTACGGTCTTGCCGTCGTCGTTCTGCTTCATGTAGAAGGCCTTGATGTCCTTCGGGTAGTCGGTGAGGATGACAGGTTTGCCGAAGTGCTGCTCGACCAGATAGCGCTCGTGCTCGCTCTGCAGGTCCACGCCCCACGATACCGGGTACTCGAACTTGACTCCGGACTTGGTGAGGATGTCCACGGCCTCGGTGTATGTGGTGCGGACGAAGTCGGTGTTCACTACGCCCTTGAGCCTCTCGATGAGCCCCTTGTCTATCATGTTGTTGAGGAAGATGAGGTCGTCCATGCAGTGCTCCAGCGCGTATCTTACGAGGTACTTGATGAAGTCCTCGGCCAGATCCATGTTGTCCTCTATCTCGTAGAAGGCCATCTCGGGTTCTACCATCCAGAACTCGGCCAGGTGGCGGGGAGTGTTGGAGTTCTCGGCCCTGAATGTAGGTCCGAAAGTGTAGATCTCGCCCAATGCCATCGCTCCGAGCTCACCCTCGAGTTGACCGCTGACAGTCAGGTTGGTGTGGCGGCCGAAGAAGTCCTGCGACCAGTCCACCTTACCTTCCGGAGTCCGGGGAGGATTGCTCACGTCGAGGGTAGTCACCTGGAACATAGCTCCTGCACCCTCAGCGTCCGATGCTGTGATGAGGGGAGTGTGAAGGTAGTAGAAACCCTTGTCGTTGAAGTATTTGTGTATGGCGTATGCCATTGCGTGGCGGATTCTCAGCACGGCTCCGAAGGTGTTGGTGCGGGGACGCAGATGTGCGATCTCGCGCAGGAACTCCATGCTGTGACCCTTCTTCTGTAGGGGGTATTTCTCGGGGTCTGCCGTACCGTAGACCTGGATGGAGGTTGCCTGGATCTCCACTTTCTGACCGCTGCCGATGGATTCTACGAGCTTTCCGGTTACGGCGATGCAGGCGCCGGTGGTGATGTCCTTGAAGGACTCGTCCGGAGTGAAAGTAGCCATGTCGCAGACGATCTGTATGTTGTTGATGGTCGAACCGTCGTTGAGGGCGATGAAGGTGATATTCTTGTTGCCTCTTTTGGTCCTTACCCAGCCCTTGGCCAGAACTTCCTGGCCCGGAGTCTCCTTGAGGAGGGCTGCTATCTTCTGTCTTTTGAGTGTCATTGTCGTGTATATCGTATTTTTAGAATTCAATTCCCATTGCCTCGCATATCCTCTTGGGTATGTCGGTGTTGTCCATCCTTCCGGAGAACAGGCCGCTGCCAGCGCCGATGGCGAAGACAGGCACGTTGGCTGCTGAGTGGTCGCCGGTGGTCCAGCCGATGTGGGCCTCATGCGAGATTTCGTTCATGCGTTCCCTCTCTTCCTCGGAAACTTTGTCCTTCGAGCAGCGGATCTCCTCCAGCTTGTCTAAATACAGGTTATAGCCTTTCTCCCAGCTCAGGGTAAGGCCGCCGGTCTCGTGGTCGGCGGTGACTACGATGAGGGTCTCGTCAGGGTGCTCATTGTAGAATCTGACAGCCTCGGCTACTGCGTCCGAGAGGCTGAGTGTCTCCAGGATCACGGCCTTGGTGTCGTTGCCGTGGCTGGCCCAGTCTATCCTGCCGCCCTCGGACATTACGAAGAAGCCTTCTCCATCCTCCTCGTAGAGGAAATCAATGGATGCCCTGACCAGGTCGGCCTGAGTCATGTCATCCTCCTTCATATCTATGGCGTAGGGCAGCTCGGTCCTGAGCCGTCCGTCTTTCTGCAGGAGCATCATTTTCTCTGCTCCGTCTTTCTTGGATGCGAAGTCATCCATGCCCTCCGCAATCACGTAGCCTCCCTTCCCGATGGCCTCGTATACTGATACTCTGTCCTCATCATCTCCGGTGCTCTCTATCGCACCGCCTCCTGCGAAGAACTCGAACTCAGATGCCGGTATCTCTGACGCGATCTCGTAGTAGTTGCCCCTGTTCACGTTATGACCGTAGAATGCTGCGGGGGTAGCGTGATTGATGCCTACCGTCGAGGAGATGCCTACCTTGTAGCCTGCATCATGTATTTTGTAGGATATGCTCTCCAGGGCTGTCGAGTCGGGCCCTGTCGCCAGCATGCCGTTCTTGGTCTTGCTTCCGGTAGAAAGGGCTGTTCCTGCAGCAGCCGAGTCAGTAATCAGGTTGGACTCGGAATGCGTCACCGCCCAGCCGAGGACGGGGAAAGCTGAGAAGGACAGCGGTCTGCTGTCGAATACGTCCTGGGTGTAGCCCAGCCAATACTCGGTAAGGGAAACATGATTGAATCCCATGCCGTCACCGATGAAGTAGAATACGTATTTTGCCTTCTGCTGCGCGGAAGCAACCAGGGGAAGCAGGAGGATTAGGATGAGAAGTGAGAACTTTTTCATTACTCTGTGTTACAATAAGTTATTTAGTTAAAAATGGGTGTCCCACTATGCATGAGGCACCCATTTCTCAATCTGAGCAGTAAGATTTAGTTCACTGCTGCGGGAGCAGTCTTTCTTGCTGCGTACATTATCTTCAGTGCGGAGCAACGGCGGAGCTCCTGCTTAACCTCGGTGACGATACCCATACGGGTGCCCTCGTCGATTTTAAGAGAGATGCTCATCAGCTCGCGGTCAACCTCACTCAGGGCCTCACGCTCAGCGGCTACGAAGTCGCTGATGTCCTTTACGGTCCTGAAGGAGTCATTGAGCTGGATTCGGGAGTCCGTTCCGTACTCTTTCTGATACTGCAGTGAGGGAGTACCGATGAAGATGTAGGAGGCGAGGTCCTTTCTTTCGAGCTTGGTTGCCTCTGTAGCCTCAGGCAGCTTCACATTCACCATACGGTCAGTCTGACGCATACTGGTGGAGACCATGAAGAACATGAGAATCATGAACACGATGTCCGGGAGGGATGCCGTGTTGATACCGGGTGTTCCTTTGTCTCCTTTTCTGATGAATTTTGCCATTGTTTAGTCCTCCTTATTGCTTAGTTACATCCAAAGGTTCTGCCTCTGAGAGACGGTTAGGGATAGCCTCGCGGACGATATCCTGCTTGTCAACAGGAAGGTCGTTGTAGACGGCACCGAAATGTGCCATTGCGAAATCATCCCTGACCTTATTGATGGCTCTCACTATAACGTCCGTAATCTCGATGTATTTGCTGTAGAGACTCTGACGGTCGTTCTGGAGTGAAATCACACCTTCAGATACCGGGTATTCTCCGAAGCCTTCGATATTCTTTACGGTCTTCGAGGGAAGATCCGAACGGTCATTGGGATTAGTGAGGAACTCAATAATAATCTCTTCAAGCTGCGCATCCGAAAGAATAACTTGTCCGCCTGCCATAACGCCGTTCCTGGAGTTGATCTTCACGTCGAGCATGTTTCGACGGTTCACCTTCAAGTCCTCCAGCTGAGCGTTCTCGGGAGGCATAGGAGGGAGACGGCGGGACAGACCTGTTTCAGGGTCCATCGTACTCACCATCAGGAAGAAGATCAGCATGAGGAACGAGATGTCCGCCATGGAACCTCCGTTTATTTCAGGTGTTTTCTTAGATGCCATAATTGATTAACCTCTATTTTTAATAAGATTTCTTACGCTGCCCCATACTAAAGCAAGTAATGCGATAACAACCAGTGCATAACTCAGGTTGAGCAGTGTGTCGGTCATTTTCAGGGTAGCATGTGTAGGCTGTACTTCCATGTTGACAGCGATGGGGTCACCGCTTGCCAGCAGGTAGGAAAGGCCGATGAGCACAACGGCTATCAGCAGTAGAAAACCTGTCTTCTTGAGGGACTTCTTGTTTCCCGCCATATTGATGAGCGAGAGTACCACTACAAGCACGATGGCTGCGATAACCAGCGCGTATGCCCAGAAGAGCACTACATCGAGCATGCCGGTGGTGGCAAGTGCCTCGGCCTCGTTTGCTACTGTGTAGAGTCCGGTGTTCGCATTGTAGATGAAGAATGCAACCAGACCTACCAGAGAGAGTACCAGCAGACAGATCTCTAATATTTTTGTGAATTTGCTTGTCATGAGATTGTTAAATTACTTGTTCTGATATTTTACGATCATATCCACGAGGGAGATGGAAGCGTCTTCCATGGAGAGGACGATGCCGTCAACCTTGGCGATAAGATAGTTGTAAAGTATCTGGAGAATGATGGCGACGATAAGACCGCCGACGGTGGTAATCAGAGCGACTTTCATACCTCCTGCAACGAGGGTCGGGCTGATGTCACCTGCTCTCTGAATCTCGTCGAATGCCTGAATCATACCGATCACAGTTCCCATAAATCCGAGCATAGGTGCGATAGCGATGAAGAGGGTAACCCAGGAGAGACCGCCCTCAAGCTGTCCCATCTGAACAGAGCCGTAGGATGTGATGGATTTCTCAACTTCCTCTACTCCCTTGTCGTAGCGGAGCAGACCCTGATAGAAGATGGATGCAACAGGACCGCGGGTGTTGCGGCAAACGTCCTTAGCTGCTTCTACACCACCGTTGTTCAGAGCGTCCTCAACTTTCTTGAGAAGCTTCTCGGTGTTGGTGCTGGCCAAGTTCAGGTAAATAATCCTCTCGATGGCAACGGCAAGACCGAATACGAGGCAGGCGATGATGGTGGCCATGAAGCCGGCGCCACCCTCGATGAAGAGCCTCTTGATTTCCTGATGCATGGGAGCCTCAGCGGGAGCCTCCTCTGCGGCAGCCTCGTCAACGGGCTCGAAGGCTACCAGTTCGGATGAATCAGCAGTGGTGAGAGAGTCTCCGTCCTGCGCAGATGCGTATTGTGCAGTGAAAGTCATGAGACCCATAACTGCCAAAAACATGAAGATTTTTTTCATACAATTTTTGATTAGTTATTAAACAAGTTTTTAATGAGTTTTTTCAATCAGCTAATTTGCGGAGAGGGCGGGATTCGAACCCGCGAAACCCTTTTGGAGTTTACGCACTTTCCAGGCGCGCGCCTTCGACCACTCGGCCACCTCTCCGTTAAAAACACCGCCAAAATTAGAAATTATTTTTCATAAAATCTACATTTCAGTGAGTTCTCCGCGCATATTTTTTTCAAGAAAATAAACAATATCCTTATTATCAGCGTATTGGCCTAGTAAAAAAAATAACTTGGCCACTGCGGCTTCCGTGGTGCAGTCTCCACCTCCGACGACTCCGATATTCTTCAGCGACTTTCCGGTCGAGTAGGTGTCCATGTCGACCCTGCCGGCCAGGCACTGTGTTATGTTGAGAACTATCAGGCCCCTGTCGATGGCTTTTTTCAAAGTGTCTGTGAACCACTTCCCGGAAGGTGCGTTTCCGGAGCCGTAGGTTTCCAGGATGATGGCCCTGGTGCCCGGGATGCTCACCATGGCGTCGAGTATCTCCTGTTTCATCCCTGGGATGACCTTAATGATGAGTACAGACGGATCCAGGCTGTATACCGGCCTGAGCGGTCTGGACCAGTCGTCGGGATAGCGGATGAACGCGGTGTTGAACTTGATGTGAATGCCTACTTCCGCCAGAACGGGGTAGTTGGCGGAGCGGAAGGCCCTGAAGTTCTCCGCTGTGTATTTTGTGGTCCGGTTGCCCCTGTACAGCTGGCTCTCAAAGTAGATGCAGACCTCGGGAACCATGGGATGGCCGTAGGGGTCCTTGGACGCGGCAATCTCAATTGACGAGATGAGGTTTTCCTTGCCGTCCGTACGCAGCATTCCGATGGGCAGCTGGCTGCCGGTGAAGACCACGGGCTTGGTGATGTCGCCGAGCATGAAGCTGAGTGCGGAGGCCGAGAACGACATGGTGTCCGTTCCGTGCAGGATGACGAACCCGTCGTAGCTGCCGTAGTTGTCCTCGATGAGTCTGGTGAGTCTTTTCCAGAACTCGATGTTGACGTCGGACGAGTCTATGACCGGATCGAAGGAGTATGTGTCGATGCGGTATCCGAACTTCTTGAGCTCGGGCACTTCTTCGAGGATCTGCGAGAAGTCGAAAGGACGCAGGTCGAAGGTAACCGGATCCTGTTTCATTCCGATGGTGCCGCCTGTATAGACGAGCAGGATGGATGTTCTCTTGTCTTGCATAAGGTCTGTCAGATGTTATGTCAGGTTAAATAATGCTTTTGCTGCGGCGGTTGTCGCAAGGTCTACGGCCTCGACGGGCATTTCCTTGATCTGCGCGATCTTTCCGGCTATCAGGCCCAGGTATGAGGACTCGTTGCGCCTGCCCCTGTAAGGTACGGGAGTGAGCCAGGGCGAGTCAGTTTCCAGCAGGATGTCCTCTAGCGGAATAGTCTTTACGGTGGAGGCTATGCCGGCGTTCTTGTATGTGACGACTCCTCCGATGCCTACGCGGAAGTCTCCGTACCGGCGGATCCTGCGGTAAGTCTCAATGCTGCCGGAGAAGGCGTGGAAGACACCTTTCATGCCTATGCCGGCCTCAGCCAGTCCGTCCAGGACTTCGAACACCGTGTCGTGGGCGTCGCGTACGTGTATGATGACCGGCAGGCCGGCTTCATCGGCCCATATCATCTGCTGTCTGAATACCTCCACCTGCTCCCTGAAAAATTCATCGGACCAGTGCCGGTCCAGCCCTATCTCACCCATAGCCGTCCATCCGCCCTCGGCCAGCCTGGCCTCGACAAAGTCCAGCTCGTGTTTCCAGTTCCTGTCCACGGATGTCGGATGGAGGCCTGTTGCGACACTCACCCTTCCGTCTGCCGCGGCGGCGCATTCCATCATCCGCCCGTGGACGGATGAATCGATGCCTGGAAATACCAGATGTTCTACTCCTGCGTCCACAGCTCTCTGAAGGGCCTGTGGAAAGTCCTCGCGGAAGGCCTCGTCATAGAGGTGGGAGTGTGTGTCGATCATACTATACCTTTAATATATAATTGCCGTAAATGTCCGATCCGACAGTCCCGTCCAGCTCCATCTCGGTAAGAGCCGCCAGGGTATCGGAGGGATCGGCTCCGGATTTCCTTATCAGTTCGTTGCGGCTGAGAACCGAATCAGCCGATAAAGCTAGTAAAATATTCCGTCGGATGTAGTCACTTTTTTCAAAAAGTTGCTCAAGAACTTCCCGCCGTCCTGTTACATTCCTGTCGTTCCAGCCCATATAGGACGCTACACTCTCCGGAGATGATATGAGTGCGGCCGCATTGGCCTCGATCAGGCGGTTGCATCCTGCCGACAGCGGGTCGCCGACACGTCCGGGGACGGCCATCACCTCCCTGGAGTAGGAAAGGGCGGTGCGGGCGGTAATCAGGCCTCCTCCTTTTTCTGCCGACTCAACCAGGACTACGCCGTCGGACATCCCGGCTATGATGCGGTTGCGCCTGAGGAATGTGACGGCCATGGGGGTGGAGCCTTTCGGGAAATCCGTGACAAGGGCTCCCTGGCCCGCTATCCTGACAGCATGCTGCCTGTGCTGCGGGGGATAGATGCTGTCCAGTCCTGTGGGCAGGACTGCTATGGTCGGCAGCCCGTATTCCATGGCGGCGGTGTGCGCTGTGATGTCTATGCCGTATGCCAGCCCGCTTATGACGGCCGGTTTCACGCTCAGGCGGGAGAGACTCTCCACTATCCTGCGGCACTGTTCCCTGCCGTATACGGTGGCCTTCCTTGTCCCTACAATGGCTATGGTCCGGGCGTGGTTAAGTTCTGCTCTGCCCATGTGGAACAGGATGACGGGTGCATCCGGGCATTCTCTCAGCCTTCCGGGGTATTCCCTGTCGCGGATGTATATGATCCGGATGCCGTGCTCCCTTACCCACTTCACTTCCTCCCACGCGGTCTTCAATGTCCGCGGATCCTTCAGAGCACTGCTGTAATGGCCGCCGTCACCGAGCAGCTCCAGCAGTTCCCTTTCCGACAGGGCGAAAATGTCCCCTGGGGATGCGAACATGTCCGTAAGCCGCCGGGCATCCCGGCAGTTGTAGTTGAATACCCTGTTGAGGGCGCAGGCATATACTGTCTCGTCGTATTCCATGCGGCGAAGATATGGAAGGAGGGGCCGGTCTGGGATAAAATAAAAAAAAACGGACATGAAATATCCGTTTTTAACTTTATGCAGTTTTTTAAAATTATCTGGTGTAAAGGAATTTGTCTCCGTATTTCTCCTGGTAGTAAAGAGAATCCTCTGTGTCGAATGTGTCTATGGCGAAGACTTCGTTCTCGATGTCGCGTGCGTTCCGGATCTGGTGCTGCTCCACCACGTTGCTCCTGTTGCGGACGGTGTCGTAGGTGAATATGCCGATGCCGCAGATGAGGATGACGGCCGCGGCGGCCTTGGTCCAGCCGGAGCGGAGAACCCGGAAGAATACGGGGCGGCGCTCCATGCTGCTTTCCTCCTCCCCGAACATCCCCCGGCGCAGGCGGCGCATGGCCTCGAGTCTGGCCCTGCATTCGCGACATACGGAAAGATGTTCCTGAACAGCGGTCTCCTCCTCGGAGGTGAGCCGGTTCAGGAAGTAGTCCGAAAGTGTCCTTATGTCGATATGTCCGCTCATCTGTATTTCTCAATCATTTTCTTATACCGGTCATACAGGCTGGTCTTGAGTCTTTTTATCTCCTGTCTGACTCTGGCGCATTCCTTCACCAGTTCCTTTCCCTCCATGTCTCCGAAGTGCCGGGCGACGATCTTCTCGTACGAAAGTCCGTCTATGTAATGCTCGAACATCCTCTGTACCTTGTCCTCGTATCCCTTGATCAGTTCGTCATGGAGCGGGTGCTCCTTATTATATAATATGACGACAAAATACCCCTGGACGGAATCTTTGTCCGAAAAGTCGATATAATTGGCAAGGCCTCCTGCTTGTGACGGAAAATTTTCAGGTTTTGTAACAGGATTGTTGAAATATTTTTCGTCATCCTCCGCAGTGAGCTTATACTGAATGGCATCGATGTCGGCAGGGGTCTTGGCACGGTTGCGGGCAAGTTCCTTGTTCTTATTTTTCAGGACTCCTACCGAGTAGGATATCACGGCTTTCGAGTCCACCGGCTCCTTGAGGCGGCGCTCCACTACCGCGCGGTTGACCGAGATGCAGGTGTCGCTCCAGATGTCGTGTATGTTGTTGTCTCCTGCGATTCCGGACATCTGGTAGCAGAAGGCTGCTGTGATCGGTTTCAGCTTGAGGTAGAACTTTTCCCAGTAGAAATTCTTGTTGTCCCTCATGTCCTTGATGATACGGGTCTCGTTGACTGGGAAATTGTCCTTTGCCATATTCCTGCAGAAACTGTCCAGTTCCCCGGTGTTGCCGAATGAGGGCATCCCTGAGAAGTTGATGGTGTACAGTTCCTGAAAAAGATCCGGCTCCAGTGCGTAGGAGAGTGTATCTGCATCCGGGGCCAGGTACCGGTCGGTGTCTGTCCGTTCCGAAGCCTCGAACATTTTCCTCAGATGGACTCTCATGAGAGAGGCGGTCACCGCCTCGAACTGAGGGTTGCGGACGTTGTCCCGGCAGAAGGCACTGAAGCCTTTCTCGCGGTAAAATTCTCTGAGACAGCGTGTCTTCCAGTCGAAGAAGGACTCTCCCTCCAGCGGCGGGTATTCGGATGCGAGCGCAGCGGCCTCCTCCCTGACGCTCCGGAACAGTCCGAGGCGCTCGAGGCGGTACCGCTCATTTTCCTTGGTGAGCAGTTCCAGGGCGTCCTTTTCTATGCTGCGGCCCATCCGGATTCCGGATTAGTTAATGCCTCTGACCTTTTTCTCCCATTTCCATGCGGAGCGGAGGACGTCGTCAATGGGGGTGTCGGCCTTCCATCCGAGTACCTCATTGGCTTTTTTGGGATCAGCCCATACCTTGATGATGTCGCCGGCACGGCGGGGGGCGAAGCTGTAGGGCAGGTTGACTCCGGTGGCGGAGATGAAGTGATTGACCAGCTCGAGGACGGAGAGTCCGGTGCCGGTGCCGAGGTTGAAGATCTCGTAGCGGTCCGAGTCAGCCACGCCGAGCATTCTGTCCACTGCGGCTACGTGGGCCTTGGCCAGGTCCACTACGTAGATGTAGTCGCGGATGCAGGTGCCGTCCGGAGTGGGGTAGTCGTTGCCGAATATCTTGAGTTCCTTGCGGATCCCGGCGGCAGTCTGGGTGATGTAGGGCACCAGGTTCTGGGGTACGCCTATGGGCATCTCGCCGATGAGGGCCGAGGGATGGGCTCCGATGGGGTTGAAATATCTGAGGGCTGTGACTTTCAGGGAAGGATAGGCCGTCACGCAGTCGCGGAGAATCTCCTCGCACATCTGCTTGGTACGGCCGTAGGGAGAGGTGGCCGGCTTGACCGGGGCGCTCTCGCTGATGGGCAGGTTCTCGGGGTCGGGCTCTCCGTAGACGGTGCAGGAGGACGAGAACACTATGCCGCGCTGACGGCCGTCGCAGGTGGACAGCTCTATGAGGTACAGGAGGGAGCGGAGGTTGTTCTCAAAATACTTGAGGGGCTGCTGAACGCTCTCGCCTACTGCCTTGTGGGCTGCGAAATGAATGGCGGCGGTGATGTCGGGGTACTTCTCGAAGACCTGTGCGAACTGGGCCTTGTCGCTGCAGTCCAGTTCCATGAAGGGGAAGGGCTTGCCTGTTATCTGCTCTATGCCCTTCAGCATGTCGGGGGATGAGTTGGAGAAATTGTCCACGCCTACTACCTCATATCCGGCGTTTACCAGTTCAACGACTGTGTGGGAGCCGATGTATCCGGCGGCTCCGGTAACGAGTACCCTGCCTTTGTTGTTCATTTTCTTAAAATTTTGTCTGCAAATATACTCAAATTTTCTAATTTTGCGGCCGTTAAATTCAAATGTTGCTATGCTGTTAGGAATCGCATCAGACCACGCCGGCTTCGAGATGAAGGAAGCCCTGAAGAAGTATCTGGCCTCCATGGGCCATGAAGTTAAGGATTTCGGAACTCACTCGCCCGAGAGTATGGACTATCCCGATGTCGCCCACCCGCTGGCCGAAAGCGTCGAGAAAGGGGAGGTGGACCTGGGTATCGCCCTCTGCGGTTCCGGCAACGGCATCAGCATGACCCTGAACAAGCATCAGGGTATCCGCGCCGCCCTCTGCTGGAATGAGGAACTGGCGGCCCTGGCCCGTCAGCACAATGACGCCAACATCCTCTCGCTTCCCGCCCGCTTCATCCCCGTGGATCTTGCGGAGAAGATAGTCAGGAAGTTCCTGGAGAGCTCCTTCGAGGGAGGCCGTCATCAGAGGAGAGTGGAGAAAATCCCCTGCAGGTAATGTACGCGGTCATAGACAGGAATACTCCTGCCGGCACTTCCCTGTCTCCGGAACTGTATCCGGAGGGCTGGGTCATGGTCCTCGACAAGCCCTACAGGTGGACATCCGCCGATGCGGTGCGCAAGATCAAGTTCACGCTCAAGAAGCTGTATCATCAGAACAACATAAAGGTAGGTCATGCCGGGACACTGGATCCCCTGGCCACCGGAGTGCTGCTGATCTGTGCTGGCAAGGCCACGAAGGTGTCCGAGGCCCTGCAGGCGGAGCGCAAGGAGTACATCGCGGAGGTGACTTTCGGTGCGACTACCCCGTCCTTCGACATGGAGCACGAGGTGGACGCCCGCTATCCCTGGGAGCATATAACCGAGGAGGCCATAGCCGTGGCACTCAAGTCGATGGAGGGGGAGCAGATGCAGCTGCCTCCCGTGTATTCGGCGAAGTACGTGGACGGTATCAGGGCCTACGAGATGGCGCGTCAGGGAGAGGAAGTCGCGCTGAAGGCGGCCAGGATCAATATCTACGCCACGCAGCTCATAGAGTACAGGCCGCCGGTGCTGAAGGTGGCGGTGCAGTGCAGCAAGGGTACCTACATCAGGGCCTTCGCCCGTGATCTGGGCGTGGCGCTGGGCAGCGGGGCCCACCTCTCCGGTCTGGTGAGGACTGCCTCCGGCGGTTTCTCCATAGGAAATGCCCTGACAATGGAGGATTTTCAGGAAAGATTTTGAAACTTTTTCCGGCGTGAGCCGTAAATACTATTGATATGAAACTTTCGCAATTTAGCTTTGACCTGGATTACAGGAAAAACATCGCGCCCTATCCCTCGGAGTACAGGGATGAGAGCCGGATGCTGGTTCTCCACCGCTCTACCGGAGACATCGAGCACAAGATATTCAAGGACATCATCAACTACTGCGACGAGGGCGACGTGTTCGTCTTCAACGACACCAAGGTCTTTCCGGCCCGTCTGAAGGGCAACAAGGAGAAGACCGGGGCCGAGATCGTGGTCTTCCTGCTGCGGGAACTGAACCGGGACCAGCGCCTGTGGGACGTGCTGGTGGACCCCGCCCGCAAGATCCGTATAGGCAACAAGCTCTATTTCGGTGAGAACGACTCGCTGGTGGCCGAGGTGATCGACAACACCACCTCCAGGGGCAGGACCCTCCGCTTCCTTTTCGACGGCTCCTACGAGGAGTTCAAGTCCACCCTCTATTCGATGGGAGAGATACCGGTGCCCGAGTACGTGTATGTGGCCAGGCAGGCACAGCGCGAGAGGGACGGGCTGCCTTCGGTTAAGCAGTCGGGTCCGTTCATCTTCTCGGAGCCTTTCGACATAGACCGTTTCCAGACCATTTACGCCTCTCAGGAGGGGGCTGTGGCCTCGCCCGCCGCAGGCCTTCATTTCAGCAGGGAGGTCTTCAAGAGGATGGAGATCAAGGGTGTGGACGCCCGTTTCATTACCCTGCACATGGGACTGGGACACTTCCGCAATGTGGATGTGGAGGATCTGTCCAAGCACAAGATCGATTCAGAGCGGATGATTATCCCGGAGGAGACGGCGGATGCGGTCAATGCGGCCAAGGCCTCCGGACACAAGGTCTTCGCTGTAGGTGCCACAGTGGTCAGGGCCATCGAGACTCCGGTGACCACCACCTGCCAGCTCAAGCCTTTCGACGGATGGACCAACAAGTTTATCTTTCCTCCCTATAAGTTCTCCATCCCCGATGCAGTGGTGACGAACTTCCATCTGCCCAACTCCACCATGCTCATGTCCGCCTGCTCCTTCGGCGGGTACGACAACGTCATGCGCGCATACCGCGAGGCCCTGAAGGAGGGCTATCAGTTCGGTATGTACGGTGACGCGATGCTGATGATCGACTAAGGGTCAGATTTTCCCGGCTTTTCTGAGTCTCTCGCGGCGGGCCAGGGCTGTCTCGTTCTCCAGGTCGGAGATGTTGCAGTCGGGTCCGTAGGTGAAGATGTTCTCCGTGTCCAGTTCCCGGATACTGCCTTCCTGAAAATCCCCGGTGATGCCTGTGGAGAGGGTGATGGTGCCTCTTCCATCGGCCGTGCCGTCGGTAAGCTCCACCGTATCAGAGTTGCTGTAACTGCGGGTGCGGGCCGGAGGGGTGTTGTTGACCTTGAACCCCGTGGCCAGGATGGTGACGGCTATCTCTCCTTCTTCCAGGCGGTTATCAGTGGTGAGCCCGCGTTTCTGCTTGCTCACGCCGCCGCCTGTGCTCTCGCGGATGAGATCCAGTATCATGGTGTCCTCCGAAGCCAGCAGGGAGGACTTGCTGTTGTACATGATGTTGACCAGGACGTTCTTGGCAGTATTGAGGTCGAAGTCCTTGAGCAGGGGAGACGTCAGCGCCTTCTCCACAGCTTCCCTGGCCCTGTCCTCGCCGGAGGCGCGGCCCGTACCCACCAGCGCCATACCGCTGTCGCGCATTACCACCTTTACGTCTTCCAGGTCTACGTTGACGAAGCCGGTGCTGGTGATTATCTCCGATATGCCGCGGACGGCGGTGTCGAGGATGTCGTCGGCCTTCTTGTAGGCGTCCTGGATGCTTAGGTCTCCGTAGAAGTCGTACATCTTCTGGTTGTCGACGATGATGATTGAGTCGGTGTACTTGCTCATCTCCTCTATTCCGTGGTAGGCCCTCTGGAGGCATTCCAGACCCTCGTTGTTAGTGGGGTAGGTCACTACTGCTATGGTCAGCAGGCCGGCTTCCTTGGCGGCCTTGGCTATGACGGGAGCGGCTCCGGTACCTGTGCCTCCGCCCATTCCGGCGGTGATGAAGACTACGTCTATATTGCCGCCTATGTATTTTTTGATATGCTCAATGGATTCGAGAGCGGCGTTACGTCCTTTCTCCGGATTCATGCCTGCTCCGAATCCCTTGGTGAGAGCCGAGCCGAGCTGAATCTTGTCCGGCACGGGAGATGCCATCAGAGCCTGGCGGTCGGTATTGCAGATGAGGTACTCCACGTCCTTTATGCCCTCGTTGTAAAGGCGGGTGACGGCGTTGCAGCCTCCGCCTCCCACTCCGATTATCTTGATGGTCGACATATTGTCGAGTATGCCTTCGGGTATGAAATCTGTAACTGTCATGATTCTTCAACTTTAAATGTTATGCCTCGTTCTCCGTTGAGTCGAATATTCCCTTAATCCGTTCGGACCAGGGCTTCTTGGGCTGTCTGGGCGGTCTTTGGGGCCTTTGTGCGGTGCTGCCCGACTGTCCGCGGGCCGTGTCCGCTCCGGCTCCTGCCGTTTCCTCCGGGGGAAGTGTCCCGAACAGGGTGGCGTTCTCGTCCGGCTGCGGCTGGGCAGTGCTCTGACGGGCGGATTCCGGCAAGGTCTCCTCGTATTCGAATCCCTTGATGATCAGGCCGACAGCCACCGAAGCCTCGGGACGGAACACCTCTTCCACCGAGTTGCCTATGACGGTGTTGCTGTCAGGCAGTCCTATACGCACGTCCATTCCCAGAATACTGCGGGCCAGAATCTGGATGTGGTTGAGTCCTGCCGTACCTCCGGTGATGACTGCTCCGCTGCGGATGCGGTCCTTGAATCCGGACTCCTCCACGATGCTGCGGACGGTGGCCAGTATCTCGCAGGTGCGGGCCTCGATGGCCTGGAACAGGAGCTTGAAGGGTACGTCCTTGATGGGGATGCCGTTCTTGTCGCGGATGGAGATTATCTTGTTCTCAGGGGCATATTCGCTGATGCAGGAGCCGTGCTGGATCTTCATGAGCTCGGCGTTGCGCAGGGATACTCCGCAGACCTGGCTGATGTCCTCGCTGATGGAGTTGCCTGCGAAGGGGATGACGGCTGCATGGCGGATGATATTGCCCTGGTATATCAGTACGTCGGTGGTTCCGGCACCTATGTCCACCAGTACAGTGCCGAGTTCCTTCTCGTCGTCGGTAAGCAGGGCTGAGGCCGCCGCGATGGGAGACAGGACCATCTTCCTGGTGGAAAGACCGCTCATGGATATTGTCTGTCCGCATTTCTTGACTGTGCCGGCTCCGCCTATGAAGAGCCGGTACTCGCCGCTGATCTCCTTGCCCGTCATGCCTACGGGGTCCCCGGCGTCTATGAACTCATCCACGTTGTAGTACTGCGGCACTACGAACAGGATGTGCTCCGAGGGCTCGACCTTGGTCAGGTACATCTCGTCCAGCATGGAGGCTACTTCCTCCGTGCTGATCATAGAGTCCTCGTTCTGCCGGTTGCGGCTCATGCTTGCCGAGCAGCATCTGAGTCTCTGTCCGGATATGTTGACATACACGTCGCGGACGCTGTAGTGCTCGGTGTCGGGCAGGGAGTGCACCTGCTCCAGGACTTTCTGCATGGCCGGCTTGATGACGGAGATGACGTTCATGGGATTCATGATCTCGCTCCTGCGCACTCCGTTGGAGGGTATGGGGGCCTCGCTGTAGCCGATGATCTTGATGCCGGTGGAGGTCTTCTCCCCGACTATGGCGGCAAGCTTCGACGTTCCTATGTCGATGGCTGTAACGTATCTGCTGTTCATATCTTTACACTTTTTTTGATTTCAGTTCTGTCCCTCAGTGTGCAGACTATCTGGTCCGAGAACTTGAGGTTGACCGCCGAGTACCGCTCCCAGCCGTAGACCGGAACGATCTGGCGGTAGAATGTTCTGAGTTTTGCAAATTTATAATCAATATCGTCAGTTGTGCCGAAAATTATCTTCTGGTCTCCCACCGCCGTGTAGAAGACGATGTCCCCGTTCTGCTCTACGTCTATCTGCTGTATCTGGGAATTCCACACCGGGTGACGGTCCAGGTAGTGGGCCAGTTCGGTGATTCCGTCCACCCAGCCGCGGTCGTCCCGGTCCGGGGCTCCTCTGTAGCCTTCCTCCAGCTTCACAGGGATATGGCCTGACACTACCGGGACATACGAGGTGAAGGTGCTGACCCATGGGAAGATATATCCGGTGTCATCGATGTAGAAGGCTCCGCTTCCGGTCTGTATTCTCAGCAGCGGCCTGCGCTGGGTGATGCTCACCCTCAGGATGCCGTCCCTGGAGATGGACACATCGCTGTGGCGGATGGCACTGCGGCTCTCGAGCAGGTCCTCGATGCCGGTCAGGCGGGCTTCCTCCCTGGGCCTGCCCACCGGATTGACCTCCGAGGAGGTGATGATGGCCTCTATCTCTGCCGGGGATACGAAGCGGTTCGACGCGCTGTCGAGGATCCTCACGGCGATGCCCGTGCACAGCTCTCCCTGCCTGCCTCTTGCGGAGAGGAAGGAAGCCGCGGCGAAGTACCCGCAGAAGAGCAGGACGGCCAGGGCGGCAAGGCAGTATGTGACGGTCTTCCTAAGCATATTTCTCTCTAAGCAGGTTCTCAATGGGCTGGACCAGGCGGTCGATGTCGCCGGCTCCGAAGGTTACCAGTATGTCGGTGTCCCGTGAGGCAATCTCCTCCAGAACCTCCTTCTTCTGGATTATCCGCTTGTCCTTCAGTGTACAATGCTCGTAGATGAGGCTGGAGGACACTCCGGGCAGGGGCTCCTCCCGGGCGGGGTATATGGGCAGCAGCAGCAGTGAGTCCAGCAGGCTCAGGCTCTCTCCGAATTCCCGGTGGAAATCCCGGGTGCGGGTAAAGAGGTGAGGCTGGAAGATGCCGCAGATCTTCCTTCCGGGCCATACCTGGCGGATGGAGGCAATGGTGGCGGCCAGTTCGGCGGGATGATGGGCGTAGTCGTCGATGTAGGTGTGTCCGGGTACGTTGAGGCGGATGTCGAAGCGGCGGGCTACTCCCCGGAAGGACGCTATGCCCTCCCTGACTCCCTCCACCGGAGTCCCGTGCAGCAGGGCCAGGGCGGCCGCGGCCGTCGCATTCTCTATGTAGACTTTTCCGGGCACTCCTGCCTGGCAGCGCTCGATCCTTCCCTCTGGGGTGTTGAGGGTAAAATACATTTTCCCCTGTCCGTCGGAGACAATGTCGGAGGCGCTGAAGTCCCCTCCCTCTCCGTAGGTCCATATCCGGGCGCGGACGTCCCCGCTGCGGAAATATTCCTCCAGTCCCTTCTTCACCACCAGTGTGTCCGAGCACTGGCGGCCGAACTGGACGAAGGCCCCGCGCAGGTCGTCGATGTCCCGGTAGATGTCCATGTGGTCGGCGTCCATGGCCGTTACTACTGCTCCTTCGGGATGCAGCCGCAGGAAGGAGCGGTCGAACTCGTCGGCCTCGGCCACCATCACTCCGCTGTCGGAGAGCAGGAGGTTGGAGCCGTAGTTGCGGGATATGCCGCCCAGGAATGCGGTGCAGCCCTCGCCTGAGACGGTGAGGATATGGGCCAGCATAGTGCTGGTGGAGGTCTTGCCGTGGGTGCCGGCTACCGCCAGGCAGCGGTGCCCGTCGGTAATCTCCTCCAGGGCCTCCGAGCGCTTG
>ULKV01020201.1_pt1 | contig 34561 bp, 48 predicted proteins | sample 1951241 | NCBI WGS metagenome assembly ULKV01 (sample SAMEA4835509, study PRJEB28245) | human gut metagenome | biome: gut microbiome; material: fecal sample | place: Denmark | collected 2008
GTAGTAAGGCATCAAGAATATCGATAAATGTTAAGGTTACATATCGTGTTTATTATAGTTTAGAAAGCAAGGGAATTAGTGCAGATAAACTTTACGATGAAAAAGGTGACACCACATATTTAAAAAGAGTTTATATAACATTAAGAAATAACATATGGGTAACATTTGTTGATGTTGAATGGGAAGAAATTAAAAACAATGGCAAGGTGCAATACCACCCTGTAATAGGCAAACCCTACAAAGAATATTATTCAAATTTATCGTACGTAATAAAATATTAGAGAAAGAAAGGCAACTAGATATGACATTAGAACAAATAATCAAATTATTAAAAACTGATGGTATAGGTTCTAAACGTGTTGTTTACAAGATGTTAGAAAATGCGAGTATAAATGAATTGTGCGAGTTGAAAAGAGATTTAAGCACGATAATAGCACAAAAGAGAGCCAATCACGAAAATAACAACCCTTGTGTGAGCGAACGAAAATAAAAAGGTGGGTAAATATTCAACTCATCCTCTCACAGAGGGCTTATAGAAAGGGCTAAAAAAGAAATGAAAGAAAAAGTTGAGTTAGTAAAAGAAATTATTGGTATAAGACCTGAATTGAAGAAAAAGCAAAGCAAGTTATGGAGATGCAATCGTGAGAAATTAATTTCTTTACTAAAAAGAGAACAAGAAAAAATTAAGGAAATACATATTGGTGATAAAATTATAAATGAAGAACACGAGTCGTTCGATCGAATTGTGCAATCTTTGTTTGAAATAAAAATTGATAAATACGAAACAACTGAAAATGGGTTGATAGTATATTTTTCAGAAAGTGTGAATTAGTGATAACTGAAACAAATATTAATTATTATGGTTATAAGAATTATAGTAAATATAAAACTTATACATGTGAATATTGTAAAAAAGAGTTTAAATTAATTAAAGGCGAAATGTTATACAAACTGGCACACTTGACATTTTGTTCATACAAGTGCCGTTCTGAATACAAAAAGATAGAAAGTGAGAAAATGAAAAATGAATAGAGAAGATTTAGTATTAGGTTGTAAAGTTGTTTGCAATGGTTATTTGAAAAAAACTAAAATGAAATATTGCTTACCAAAACTGGATATTGAAGATTATGAGCCAGAGCAATTAAAGGTTATTAGCAATGTTGGTAATTCTGAAGGTATTAAGTATTTAAAACTTAACGAAGAGTTTGAGCAAGAGCAATACGAAGTAGTGAAATTGGCTAAACCATTTACTGGTGTATTAGTAGGAACGCAAAAGGTATTTACTAAAAAGCACTTTAAATGCGAAAATGATTTTGTTGATTATGCAGATAATTTACTAACACAAATTAAGCCGTACACAAAAAAAGAAGATTTACAATTTGTAGCAAAGGTATATTTTAAAAAAGGACAATCAAGATTAGTGCCTTTAGAAATGGTGGAATTAATTAATGATTAGCATCGAAGAAGTAATGGCATCAATGGTTAAACAAAAAATGTCGATAAGAGAGATTGCCAAAAAAATTGGAATGCCTAAATCGACATTGCACCTAAAACTACAAAATTTTGCAAAAAAGAACCCTAAATTACCTTTAGTAATACAATATAACGATTTATTAAATAGTAATATATTAAGTATGCACTCTAAAGGTGGTAAAAATAGTTACAAAAATCGAAAATAAGAAAGAAGGAACGTAAAATGACAAAAATACAATGGATGATTTATAATTATTTGAAAGAAAAATCAGAAAAGGATGAATGGACTAGCCAAGATGAATTGGTGCGATATTTAGCCAAGAATAATTGCTTTATCGATAAACGATCATTGAGAAAGAACATACAAATGATTAGACAAGCCGATGTTATTCAAAAAGTAATATTGACATCATATTCACAAGGCTACAAAATAATGAATGATGAGAGCCAAATTGAAATTTTAGAAAAGAGAAAGATAGCGATTTTAAAATCATTAAAACAATATTGGCGAGATATTAAACGATTAAGCCGAGATAACCAAACAAAGCTAACTTTTGGTTCAAAAGAAAGGGAATACATTGAAGCACTTTTAAAAACTACTGAAGAATAGAGGTGCATATATGAATGGCATTATACGATGACAACATAGGAATTTTTAAACAATATGTAAAAGAATATGGTTCAGCTTTGCAAATACCAGAAGTTTACAATGATGATGAAAGCAATAAAGGGTTTTATTCTTTTATGCATTCATTTTATGAGTGGTTGTATTATCAAATACATACATTTTTAACACCTAACAAAAATATACCAAAGTATGAAAGTGTTATTAAAACTTATTGTAATTATATTAGAGATAAAATATTACCTATTTGTAATAATAAAATAAAGCATTATAATACTAAACTTGTATCTCAAGAAAATGCACAACCTAACAGAGATTGCTTGAAAAAATGGCTTGATTTGGAAGATAACTTTTATGCATTAGCTTGTTATCGAAACTTGGAAATGATGGCACTATATCTTGAAAGAGGTAAAACAAACAAACTGTGGGCTAAAACCATACATTTATTTAGAAATTTTTATTTTTACTCACAAAAATTAGTGTTTGAGCAAAAAATAGATATGATAAGAGCAAGTTATTTTCCAGGTGCAGGTAAAACATACGCAGTTAATATTTTGTGTGCTTGGTGGTGGGGTTATGATAATGAAGCATCAATAATCCGTGTAACATATTCTGCCGACCTATGCAAACAATTTATACAACAAATAACTGACATTTTAGATAGCCCACAATATAGAAAAGTCTTCCCAAAATTTGATATAGGAAATGTTGGTGATGGAAAAACAAGTGGGCTATACAATAACTATTCAGTTGAAATAGGCTTTAGATTTGCATTTTCAAGCGTTCAAAACTTTTACGCAACAACACGTGATGGGCAAACAACAGGTAAAAGAGGAAATATCTTAATTATCGATGATATTACAAAAGGTTCAGATGAAGCATACGATGAAAACCTACACAAGAGATTAACAAACAAATTTGATACTGAATGGAACTCAAGAGGTGATAGTTCATATCAACCTATAATTGCCGTTGGTACAATGTGGTCTAATTTAGACTTATTAAATGTATTACATAATAGAGCTATAAAAAATACTAATAATAACATGGAAGAAGATAGTTCTTTCAAATATACCGAATTGTCAAAAAATAATGATGGAAGTTTAAATTCAGTCTTTATTTCAACACCTATTCTTGATTATGTAACAAACCAAAGTACTTGCCCTTTGCGATATTCAACAGAAAAGATGCTCCAAAAAAGGGACAATATGGATGAGGCACTTTGGAATGCTGTTTATCAGCAAAGACCAACACCACCAGAAGAATTTTTATTTGCAATTAGCAAACTACAAACTTATGATGATAGCACTTATCCTAAAAAAGAAATGTTGGAAAATGAAACACAATGTTATGCATTTATTGACCCTACAAGAAAAGGAACTGACTTCTTTTCAATGCCTATTTTTAAGCGATATAGAATTGACAAAAATAGGTGGTCGAAATGGTATTGGATTGACATAATATTTGAGCAAAAAGCCACCAAAGAATTAATGTTTGATATTGCATTTAAGATTATTAATCATAGAATTACGAAAGTTGGCTATGAAAATAACATTGATGTAAGTTTTGATTCTGCATTAAAATATACATTAAGAGATTTAAATTATAGTGGTTCAGTGACAATCGAACCATTTTACTCTTCAAACGAAAGCAAGCAAATGAAAATTAGCAATGCATCTTTTGGGATGAAAAAAGAAATAATTTACCCTGCACCTAAAATGTTTGCAATGAATAGTCCGATGGGAAAAGCAATGAACCAACTTACAATGTGGAGTTTATCACAACGCTATGGCGACCACGATGACTGTCCCGACTCTATATCAATGTTTGTAAAATATTATTGCGAAGAGCAAAGAGCAAACACAATGGAAGTGTTTAACAAATCAATTTTAGGCTTTTAAACCACAATTTTTGTGGTTTTTTTATTTTTTAGTTGACAAACATTAGAAAATGTTGTAGTATATGGCGATTTTAAGACTTCCACTTGTCCTAGTGTGTCATTTTGAAAGGAAAAAAGATTATGAGTACAGAAACAGAACAAGCAATAAAGAGTTTATACATTCCAAAAGTGTTTAAAGGTAGAGAAAAAGTAATAATGCCTATTTCTAAAGAACTTTTTATGAAAGACCCATTAATTGCTTTAAGAAAATATCTAAACCAAACAATAGGTATTTTTAATGGAAATGTTAGTGATATTGAAACTCTACACGAATATTATTTAGGTAATCAATCGATTTTTTCAAAATTAAGAAAGGATGAATCACTAATTAATAATAAAGTAGTAGAAAATCATATATATAAACAAGTAAATTTTAAAGTAGGTTTTATGTATGGTAATCCACTAGAATACACTATTACAAACGAGAAAAAAATAGACACTGATGATATGACATATTTAAACTCATATTTAAACGATGTTAACAAAGCAAGTTTAGATATTGAAAAGGCACAAGATTTGTATGAATTTGGTGTTGCTTACCAAAGATTAATTCCACGTAGGCAAAAATTAAGTGAGTATGATATTGAAAGTGAAGCACCTTTTGAATTAGTAAATATGCCAGTAAAGCAAACATGTGTTGTGTATTCAAACGATATTCCAAATGAACCATTATTTGGTATGGTAATAAGTGATGACCGCAATACAGAAAACTACAAATCATTCAAGACAGTGCAAATTTATATGCCATATCGAAGAATAGTTTATAAAAACAATAATTTTGTACAACCAATCGAAGATATTCCACAACCATATAGTTATATTCCTATTCAAGAGTTTTGCTTAAACAAAGATAGAATAGGTATTATCGAAATTGGCGTTCAATTGCAAAACTTAATAAACAATATTGATAGTTCGCAAATGGATGGTATTGAGGAAGAAATTAATAGTTTTATAGTTATGATTAACCAAAGAGTTGATGAAGACTTTATAAACTTAATTAAAACGTTGAAAAGAGAGCGTGTACTTGTACTTAATACACAAAATCCACAAACACCAGCAGACTTGAAACTTGTTTCTACCAAACTTGATCAAGGTTCAACAAATCAATTTTACGAAAGGGTTTTAAAAGCCTTATATGACATTGTAGCCGTACCTCAAGCAAGTGGAAATGTTACGAGTGGTGGCGACACAGGGCAAGCGAGATTGCTTGGCAATGGTTGGGAATCAGCTCAAAATCAAGCACAAGTAGACCAACAATATTTGATAAAATACGAACGTGAATTATTGAAAAACATAATTAAGATTTGCAAATTAACAGAAAAATGCCCGGTTAATGAGATAAATGCAAGTGATGTTGCAATTAAATTTAACATTAATATGTCAAACAACTTATTAGTAAAAGCTGAAGCATTAAAGATGTTAAATGAAGCACTAGTACCAGAAAAGGCAATATTGTCAATTTGTGGTATTACAAAAGATGTTGATGGTTTAGGCGATGATTGGAAGAAAAACAAACAAAATCAAGCTCAAATCGAACAACAAAATAATAATCAAAGTATAAATAGTTAAATAAACTAATTATATATATATCAAACAAAGTTAGAGAAAACTTTTTAAAAAACGCAGGAAGTTAGAGAAAACTTTAAAAAACGCAAGGAGAAAAAAATATGAATTTTTTAAAAGCAAACAAAACACAAATTCCATTTAAACTACAATTCTTTGGTGAGGGCGAACCTACACCAGAACCAAATCCAAATCTAAAAACGTATTCACACGAAGAATATGAAAAACTTAAAGCAAGTTTTGATAAAACTTCAAGTGAATTAGCAAGTTTGAAAAAACAAGTACAACAAAAAATGACTGATGAAGAGAAAAAAGCAGAAGAAGATATGGCTTTACGTGAAAAATTAGCAAATTATGAAAGCCAATTAGAAAACTTAACTCTTGAAAAGTCATTAACTAAAAACAACTTATTTAGTAGTGAAGAAGCACAAAATATTTTAAAATCAAAAGATAACAAAAGTGAAATGTTAGAAAGCATTATGACATTGGTTAGTGCAAAAATTGAACAAGCAAAGAAAAATGCAATAGCCGAGTTTATGCAATCTAGCAATGTGACTGGTGGAATTAAAACACCAAATTCTGCTGATGATGAAATTATTGCAATGGCAAAACGAGCTTCAAAAACTACTCAAAAAAGTAATTTCTTTTAAAACAAATTAAAAATTTCACAGGAGGAAAAAATTTAATATGGCTAATTACAATTTTGAAAAAACAGTATTAGACATGCATAGCTTTTATTACACACTTCCTTGTCAAGTGACTAATACAGGCTTAACTGCCGATTCAAACGGCAAAAAAATTATTAAAGCTGGTACACCAGTTGGTGGCGATACTAACGCTTTATTAAACAGAGATACAGCAGTTTTAATTGCAACAAACGATGCAACTAATGGTGCTAAAACACAAGGTGTAGTTATTCACGATGTAGATGTAACCGCTGGTCAAACAACAGCAACTGTTGCTTTTGCTGGTGTTATTGATATGGCAAAAATGGATGCAGGTTTTGTTCTTGACTCAAAGGTTACTTTCCCTCACGACATAATTTATATGAAAGGAAGAGGTTTCTAATATGCCATCAATTGCAGAATTATATACAACTAAAAACATTAAAACTTATTGGGATGCTAGAAAGCAAGAAGAAACTAAATACGTTGGTATCGATGAGTTATTTGGTTCAAGAAAACAATTAGAAGATACAATTGATTCAGTTTCTGGTAAAAGTGGTTATACACCAGCTTTACTATTAAATAGCCCTGATTCTAAAACAGTTTATCGTGAAAGAGGCGAAATTACTGTTGAACAAAAAAAGATACCATTCTTCAAAGAAGGTATGCAAGTAGATGAAAAACATATCATTGAATTAATGAAATTAGAGGGAAACCCTAATCGTGCATTAGTTCAAATGGTATATGATCGTATGTTTAACGATAGCTATCAACTTTACTTAAGTTCGCGTATGACACGTGAAATAATGGTTAATCAATTACTTTCTGAAGGTAAAGTTTCTTTTGCCTCAAATGGTGCAGCTTTTACAGCAACTTATAACATTACAAAAGAGACTGATTTAGCTGGTACAGCAAAATGGAGCGATTTAGAAAATTCTGACCCTCTAAAAGATATTAGAAAGATGAAAAAAGATGCTAAAATTAATGGCGTTGCAAGAGCAATGTGTAGTCCAACAACTTTTGATTATATTGTCAACAATGCTAAAATTAAGAAACTTCTTGTTAATCCATGGGGTAGTGCCGATATATCAGATGCTGATGTATTAAATTTAATTTATACAAGAACAAATGTAAGATTATATGTAAATGATACTTATTATATGAAAGATGATAAGAGCGATGCTCAAATCTTCCCAGATAATATCATTTCATTATTCCCTATTGGAAAATTAGGCGATATTGTATTCTCAGTTACACCTGAAGAAAGAGTATTGTTAAATACACCTAATGTTGCTACAGTTTCAATCGTTGATGATGGTGTTGCTATTGTTGAAACAGTAGACCCTGATGCAGTTGCTATTCAAACAAAGATTGCAATGCGTTGCTTACCAGCACTTGACATTTTCCCAGACCAAATTGTAACATTAAAAGTAGCATAGAAAAAAATAACATGCAAGGAGATGTAAAGAGATGAATTGTAATTGTAACAAAGTTAATGCAATAAGTTATTTTCACGACAAATATCCTCAAATAAAAATGAGTGATTTAGAAATGCTTAATGAAAGTGCAAAAGAAATCTTAATACATCTTCTTTTTAAATCTTCATATACAGTATCAGAAACGCAAAGAGCGTATGCTTATGAACATTATCATTATTGGTTAATACGTTGTATGCAAGAAATGATAGAGCGTTCGGGAGCTACAAGTGCAATATCTTATTCTGAAAATGGCATCTCAATATCTTGGAATCAAGCTCAATTATCACAAGCGTTGAGGGATGAAATAGTTCCGATAGCAACAGTAAAAGGGTATTAGAGTATGTGGGAAAAAGAAATATGGATAGCCAAGAGAAAAAGTATTGAAACAAATAGTGATGGTTGGCAAATCGAGATTTTTGATAAACCAAAAAAATACTATTTGAATTATCAACCAGTTTCTGGTATGACAAGCTATTTACAATATGGTGAGAAGATAACGGATGTATATCGAGCTTTTGTAGATAGAGCCTATTATCAAGGTGTAATAAATGTTGGCGATAGGGTGTATTTGAACGATGGCTTAATTTCAGAAGATGAGTTAAGAAAGTTAGCAGAAAGCGATAACAAGTATTGTGAGAATGCGAACTATGTTGTTAAGTCAGTATTGCCACAAAATTACAAAACAAAGATTGATTTTATTAAGAGATAGGAGAAGATTAAAATGGAAGAAAGAAAAAAAACTATAAAAGTACGCAAAGGTACAACAGTTAAGACCGTTCCTGAACGACAAAAAGAAGATTATTTAAGAAATGGTTGGTATGTTGAAAAAGATTATGCAAATATGAATCCATTTATAAATAGTTCAATTTATAATACTAAAAATAAATAATATATTATGCTAGATATAAAGTTTGAAGGTAATTCAATAAGAGACATACAAGCAAGAATTAAGCAATACCAAAAACTTATTAAAATCGTTAACGAACAATTTATAATTGAAAGCCTTGAATGGATTCGAGACAAGGCAAATGACAATCTAGAAAATAGAGTTGGGTATTTTGCAGGGACTTTGAATTTAAGAGAATATTGGCAAATTACGAAAACAAGTGAGAATACTTACGAGTTAAGAAATACCAATGAAAAAGGGGCTTATGTTGAATTTGGTACTGGTATTGTGGGCTATGGTTCACACGAAAAAGCCGATGAAGTTCGATATGAATATGATGTAAACAATCATGGTGCGTTTGGGTGGAATTGGTACAACGAAAAAGATGGTTACCTAGTTAAAGGTTTTACTGGTTATGAGGGTAAATCATTCTTGTGGGATGCATTTTTTGATTATTATTCAAATGGAGAATTTGCAAAAATTTACGAGCGTATTTATAGGCAAATTATTGGTTTAAGTTAAATAGGAGTGATAAAAGTATATGTTAAACACAAAAGTTGAAAATAGCACGGTTTTTGAGCCTTATAATGAAATTTACGAGGTATTGAAAGACTATGTAGAGAATACATACAATAATAATCACGTTGGGAGCAAGAATGTTGAGGTTTTGAAAAACAAAATTTCACAAGAAACACCATGTGTAATATTTAGCGAACCAATAAACAAATTACAAACACAAAGCACAACATATGATAATACTACAAGAACACTTAATTATGATATAAACATATATTGTAATAAAAACAATAATAGTGAACAAATTGTTAGAGAATTAGCAATTTTGGTAATTGAGGTAATGCAAGGGCATTATCATATGAATGGTGGCGTAATAGCAATTATGCCACAATTTGATAGCCCTCTAAAAGATAGTTATCAAGCGAACTTAAGATTTACAACTAACTATATACCAAGTAGAAGTAAGTTGTATTAAAAATTTAAAAGGAGAAAACAAATGGGCAGAAGTTTTAGAGAATTTAAAGAGCATAATGTTCGTGCTGGTTTAGGTACAGCGTTATGTTATAGATTATCAAGCGAAACAAAATATCATATTTTAGCACCAGTAGAAAGTTTACCAGCGGTTTTTGGTACACCAGATACAATTGAATACTCTTCAACTACTAATAGAAACGTTACAAATGTAATGGGTAAAAATAGTACTGAAACAATTGAAATTAATTTGCCTTATAATCTTGACTATATTGCTATATGCGATAATATCAATGATTTAGAAGTTAATTTTGCGTATATTGATTTAGATGATTTTTCTGGTCAAGAATTTACAGGTAAACCTAGATACCATTTAGCAGATGTTGGAACTTCAGATATTAAAACAATTGTATTATCTATTGCTGTAACAAACGCAAATGAATACATTACTGAAGATTTATATGATATTTTCCAAGATACCGTTTCAATTTTATCACCTATTCCTGCTAGTATTGAACTTTCATCAACAGATACAACAGGCATTACTATAAACTTTTTAACTGATCCAAGTGATGCAACGTTAACATTTTCAAGTAATAATCCAACTGGTGTTTTAGTAGAAAAAGGTAGTAAAAACATAACAATTAAAGCAGGTTCTTCAGCAACAGCTGGTAGTGCAATAGTTACAATTATGGCAACAAAAGTTGGCTATGCACCTAATCAAAGAAAGATAAAAGTTTTGGTTGTTGAAAAATAGAAATAATTTGAAAGGAATATAAAAATGAGACCATACATTGAAGATAGAGATGGAAATAAATACGAATTTCGCAGATTAACTAGAAGAGAAAAACTTAATCTAGTTAAAAATGCAAGCGAAATTGAAAAAGCTAGTGATGAGAAAAAGATTGAATTAACTGATGAATTACTTTATACAATACTTCAAACTGTTTCAAGTGTAGACCACGAGAAATTTGAAGATATATTAGACTATAATGAAGAAATTTATGGGTTTGAACAAGTAATAGAATTAGAAACAGCAATCATTAGTTGGGTTTTTACTCAAGCAGGTGGGGAAACAATCAAAGTTCATCCTTACCTAGAGGAAATGAAGAAGAAAGAAGAATTGGAGAAGAAGGAAGAAGTAGAACAACCAGCGACACCAATTCAATACGATTCAATCGAAATTTAAACATTTTAAACGACAAGTATGGTGGTGATTTGGAGCATTTTTATTTTTGCGAAGAATTACCACTAGCTTTAGAATATGGAATGACACCACATGAATATTGGGATGAAGATGAGGATTTATTTTTAGCATATCAAAAAGCGTATTACAATCGATTACACAAACAAGCATATTTGCAAGGATTGTATAATTATGATGCACAAGTAACAGCTTTAGCTAATGCAATGAGAGACCCAAAGAAAACACCAAAGCCATATGAATATCATTCCAAAGATGTTTACAATCCTTTCAACGAAGAAAATAATAAGCCAAAAGGTTATATTAATACTATTGATAATACTGAAAATAATAATAAGTTATATAGTATTAAAAAAATAGCCGAAGAAAGGAGAAAACAACAAAATGCCAGTTGATTACACATTAGGCAATTTAGTAGTTAATACACAAGTAAAAGATGCAAATGGTTCGATACAATCGCTTAAAGGGCTAACCACAGCACTAAACTATTTAAACAACGCAATGAAAAAAGTTGCGGAGTCAAACGTAGATTTAGACCAAACAGGCAAAAAGTTCGAGGGTTTAACAAAAGCGATTCAACCATTTACAAGTGAATTAAGAAAATCAGAAAGTGCTTGCAAGGCATTTACAAACGCAATCAAAGTTTTAAACAAACAAAAATTAAGCACTTCAAGTATAGAAAAGGCAAGTGCAAGTTTAAAAACGGCACAAGCAAAATTACAACAAATCAATGGCACGGCTAATCAAACACAAAACATTTTTGATAGCCTTACCAAAAGTAAAATATTTAATATAGGTAAAATATACGCTATATATAATTATACTAAAAGATTTACCTCACAACTTTCAAATGCGGTTGATTATGCTGTAAACTTTGAAGAAACTTTAAATAAGTTCCAAGTTTCAATGGGCGACCAATACTCAAAGTCATTAAAGTTTGTTGGCAATATAACACGTGCTTTCAACTTATCGACTGAAAGTATAATGAACTATCAATCAACATTTAAAAACATGTTAGATAGTTTGGGTGGTTTATCAAGCGATGTTACTTACAAATTAAGTGAAACAATCACACGAATGGCGATTGACTATGGTTCACTTTTTAATGTTCCAATCCAAAAATCAATGGAACAATTTCAACAAGTGTTAAGTGGTCAAATTAGAACAATACGTACTGTTGCGGGTTATGATGTTAGTGAAACCTCTTTGTATAACATTTACAAAGAAATTGGTGGCACAAAAACTATGAGGCAATTAGACCAAAACGAAAAACGTTTATTAAGAATAATTGCTTTACAAAAACAAATGCAACGAACTGGTGCGGTTGGCGATTTTGAAAAGACTTTAAGCAATACAGCCAACATTTTAAAGCAAATTCAAGAAACAACCAAAGAAATACTTACTTTGTTTGGTAGATTGTTTTTAGGTTCAGTTGGAAACCTTTCAGAAAAAGTACTTGGTGCGACAATAGCATTAAGAGATTTCTTAAATTATTTAAACAAAATAAAAGGTTATGAATATCAAGATTTTACTAAAAATGCAAGTGGTGGTTTAATAGGTGGAGTTACTGAAAGTGCCGAAGAAGCCACTGATGCCGTAACTGAATTAAAGAGAAGTTTATTAGGCTTTGATAAATTAAACATTTTATCTAGCACAAGTTCTAATACTAAAACAGCCGTAAATGATTATTCTTTCTTGACAAGTAAAATTGGCGAATATGAAGAATTAATTCAAAAAGTAAGCAATGGTTCACAAAAGGTAGCCGACAATATACTTAATTGGTTAGGATACACAAGAAAAGAAAATGGTGAAATTGAAAAGACTTCAGGTGCGATTAATCGTTTAGCTGGAATGTTAAATGTTTTAAAAATTGCATTTAAAAGTTTAATTTCAATTATAACAGTTAAAAAAGGTTTTGGAATATTTAAATTTTTTAAAAATCTTCCTGAAAATTTGAAAGAAATACTCAAAGAAATAACTGGTAAAACTGATATTGATATACCTAAATTGAAGAATATTAAAAAAGTAAAAGATATTTTTACCGCATTTAGTGGTGTTGTTGAAAAGCCCGCAAAAGAAGTTGGAATATTTTCAGCTTTATCAAAATCAAAAGTATTTTCTGCAATATCAAAACCAGGGCAAATGTTAGGGCAATTTATAAAATTGTTACCAAAATCATTGGTAATAATAGGAACGATTGCAACGTTATTTGCGACATTATTTATCGAAAGTGAAGAGTTTAGAAATTCAATTATGAATTTGATCAAGTCAATAGCAAATTTAGCTTCAAGTATAACATCAGTATTAACACCTGTGCTAACACCAGTTATTAAGTTTTTGGGTGAAGGTTTAGCATTAGTAATAAATATTATTGCAAAAGTAATTGATTTTATTTCAAAGAGCAAAGCACTTTCAACAGTGTTAGGTTTATTATTAGCAAGTATTATAGCAATAAATATAGCAACTTCAGTTAGCCCTTTGACTTGGATTATACTTGGAATTACAACTGTTATAGCTTTGATAGCAAAATTAATCGAAGCAATAGCGAAGTTATTTGCCGAAGGGAAAGTAAAAACTTTCTTTAAAAATTTATTTAGTAGAGAAAATAGCAATGGTGGTGGTCGAGGTACAAGCACAAGTTCTTACACACCTTTAGCAAGTGGTGGTGTTATTACAAGACCTACACCTGCATTGGTTGGTGAATATTCAGGTGCTAGAAATAACCCTGAAATTGTATCGCCAGAAAATAAAATGCGTGAAGTATTTGTTCAAGCATCATTACCAATTGCACAAGCAATATTAAATAGCAATCAAAAAGTCATAGATGCAATAGATGATTTAAGCGATAGACCAATCGAATTAAATGGTCGAAAAGTAAGTGAAAGTATTTTTAAAGACTTACAAAACGAAGCAACACGCAGAGGTAAGAAATTTGCGTAGAAAGGAGCAATTATGCCAACAATTTTAAAAATATATACTTTTGATGAAAATGGTTTTGCAAAAACGGTTATTGCTCCTGCTTGCACTAAATATCAAGTATCATATGCGGATGTTGACAAAGAGGGTAGTGGTAGAAACCCATTAACTGGTGAAATGTATCGTGAGCGAATAGGTTCATACATAAAGTTAGATTTAACATGGGATTTGATACCAGGAACAACAGAATATCAAAATTGGTATAAGACTTTAACAAGCCTACCAAAAAGTTTCGAGGCGGAATATTTAGACCCTTCCTCAAATGAATTAGTTAAGAAAAGATTTTATAGAACTGATATTCAAACGGAGTTATACCTATTTGTCGATGAGAATTGCAACATATGGAGAGGATTATCAACATCGTTTGTACAAAACGATGTTTCTTCTTTTTCTTGGGAGGGTGTATCGAGAAAAGTATTTTATTTAGGTAGTAAAAGAGGCATAGGAAGAGAAGTTGTAGTAACGAATAAGCAAAGTTTTAGCAACCTAGATTTGATAAAAAGTGGCGAAACTAAAGATATTGAAGAATACAATGAAGAATTTTATGAGCCAACATATTCAGACTATTTTATATCGTGTGAAGAAAAACGTGTTAAATTAGATGGCACTTTTAAATTCCTAGACAAATCATATTCAACAACTGATGGTGTTAAAAATAGCCCTATATTTTGGTGGACTACTTGGAAGTGCAATAAAGATACTGGTGAATTTAATTCACACCCTAGACTTGTAATTAAAGGCTCAACATTGTCTGCAAGTTATTACACAATAGTTTTTGGTGAAATAGCAACAAATTTTAAAATCGAGTGCTATACCGAAAACGATAACAACGAAGAAGTTTTAGACAGAACTATAATTGTTGAAAATAACGCCGAAAAAGAGTATATTTTTGAAACTTTAAAGACTTACGTAAAATTTATCATTGAAATAATAAAAATCGATAATTCAGTTGTTTTTGAGGGCGAAACACAAAAATATCAAAGGTTTGCAAAAGTAAATACAATTTATAGTGGTGTGTTTAAGAATCTTAATAAAATTATAACTGATTACGAGATTACGCAAGAGTTTAGTGCTGATAATTCAGAATTTAATTCAAATGTGCTTTCACTAAAATTAAGAGATGTTAATAATGAATACGACCCTCAAAATGGTAATAACAAATTAAACTATTTTAAAACTTTACCAATTTCAGTTGACATTTATGTAAAAGATAGAGATGAAAACGAATTTGGTATAGAGGTAATTACAAATCCTTTAGTAAAAACATTTAAATTTAATCCGAGAAAAAATGTTTATAATTGGGAAAATCAAGTATTAAGCGTTACAAATTATTCAGATACTTACAATTTAGTTTATGCAAATGAAGATGAAACACCACAATTTGGCAATAATGCAAAAACATTGTCAGATTGGTTAGGGCTTTTAAACGTAAAATCTGGAGCAACAGGCACAAACGCAATTAAGTTTGAAGACCTTGATAAAATTAAAAGTTATAAAAATAATGCAATAACTTTAAAAGGTTATATTCCAAATCAAAGTTCTTATAATGAAGCCTTAAGAATGCTGGTTGAAGCATCTTATGTATCAGAAAAAGGTAGCACAACAGGGCAATATCGTAATAAAATGGTGTTAATTGATTATAATGAGAAAAAATTATTGTTTAACACACAACTTTTAAAGAATAATTTAAAGTTTTATGATTATCAAACAATATTTAGCGATCGTTTTGTAGATAATCCACTTAAAATAACAAGAAATTATATATTTGAAGAAAGTTTTCAAGAAGCAAAACCAAAGAATTATACTGTTAAAATTTACACGTATCGAAATGTTCAAGAAGTTACTGGAAAAGATGAGAAAGGCAATGATATAGTAACAAGTAAAATTGAAACGACAACTTATGATAAATCTTACACTATATCAAACAATGACTATGAAAATGAAACAATCGATAATCCATTTATTACTTCAGATTTTATGGAAGACCCTGTTAATTGGTCAAAAAAAACTTCGACAATTGCTGACAGATTAGCTTTTTATAGGCAATATATAGATAGTTTAAATACATTTAACTTTAAAACTAATTTTAATGGTGGTATAATAGAACCAGGACATATTTATTTGTACGAAAGTAAATATGGTAAGACCAAAATAATTGTTGTAACAAAAGTAATTTTAAATGGAACTTCATTTGCAGAAGTTGAAGCAAAAGAAATTATGGAGGATTAATTATGAAAGTTTGGCATCCAACTGATTATTATGATGTAGCAACCGAATTTACAAGAATATCAACGTTTATTTTTGATATTTGTGGTGAATTAGGCATTTATGATTTATTATATAAGTATACTTGGTCAACATCAGATATACCTTATTATGAAGATTATAAAAAAATAATTGAATCCTTAAATATTTTGTTGCAAAAAACACACGCTAATAAAACTTTGGGGTATTTAACACCAGAAAAAAATTTTAGTTATATTCACGCAAACAAGATAGAGCAAGCAATGGCAGAAATAGAGAGCAATTTATGGAGTTTTGACATAACTGGTAAAAAGATTTTGGGAAATAATTCCAAAATAATCACTTAAAGAAAGAGGTGATAAACAAATGAAAAAATTAACTTTAGCTTTTTTTGATGAGCAAGGTAGCAATTTAAATCAATACAAAATGAAAAGAAATGTTGGCACGGTAAGTGAAACACAAGAAGTTATACAACTTGAACGTGATGCCAACATAACAACTCAAGGTACATTACTTACTGCTGATAGATTGAATGGTATTGTAAAGGCTATTAATAGTACATTTCTTACTATTTATGAAGAAATTCCACAAGTTACGCAATCAAAGGCTTTGGCTTTAAATACAGCGGTAAATTTTAAATTAGGTATTAATGGAATAACTTCAGAGCCTTTGTCATTTAGCGATTTTTCGTGGTTAGTGTTGTTTAAATTTTATTTTAAAGGAGCAACAAAACCAGAGAAAAGATATGCAACTGTTACTGTAGGAATGTTATCTTCTTATTCTAGCGAACATTCTGAAATAGTACAAATTTATGATAGTTTTGCAGATACTACTCAAAAAGTTAAAATCTTGCTTGATAAATCAAATAATACAATAACAATTACTAATTTAACTAATAGTAATACAACTACAAATGTTTTATATATAGAAAGTATAATAGGTGCATAATTATGGGAATTGTATGTAGATGTGAAAGTAATATAGTTCCAGTAGCCAACGAATCTCCAAGAGTTTGTTGTGGCACAATAAAATGGTATATGAACGATACCTTTTCATTCGATTTTATTATTAATTTAACAGATGAAGATGGCAATCCTATTGAGTTGCTTGACACCGATAAATTTGTTGTTGATTTTTACAATAGTGCAGGAGACTTAATACAAAGTTTTGAAACTGTTGGTAGTTCAACGATAACTCTAAATTTCACTAAAGAAATTAGTGCAAAGTTTAAAAAGGGCGAATATTTTTATACAACTAAATACGAGAGTGGTTCAATAGCACGAACAATAATGCATAATAATATGGTTGTTGTTGAATAGGTGGTGATAGCCTATGAGAGTCAACGTATGCAAAAAAATTGATGAGGGTATAAAGACTACACTTGATGTTGTATTAGAAGATAAAACAATTAATCTTGAATGTGAAGGTATAGTTGTTGGTGGTGTTAATGATCATGCGAGATTAGTAAACCTTGATTACGAGCATAGTGGACACATTGGTTTTGCTAGTGAGAAACAATTGAACTTGCTAGCAGAAAATGTTGTTCCAAGAAGATTAAACGTTTTACCAAATATAGATGTTAATATAGATAGAAGTAAACAATTTATATATATTAACGAAAATGATACTGAAAGTAAAAAGGTAAGTATTCGAGAACTAAACTCTTACATTTTACGAAATGGTGATAGTGTTCCAACCGATATGCAAGTTGGAGAATATTTATTGTTAAATATGAAGAAAGGAAATATTTAAAAATGGCATATGAAATTTTAAGCGATAAGAAAAAAACGCAAGTTACACAATTAGTCAATACTGCTGATGGTTTAAAATTGCAACAATATTACCCTGAAACAACAGCTGAAGTTACAAACATTAAAGCAATTGCTGGTGTTACTGGTACAAACGTTCAACAAGCATTAGAAAGCATTCAAGGTAATATTAATGATATTACTGGTGGTGGTACTGTTACAAACGTTAATGGTGTTAAAGGTGCGGTAAATATTGCAGAAGGCACAAATATTGGTGTTACAGTTTCAGGGCAAAATATTACTATTTCAACGCCAGCTGAAGAAAACGTAATTAATGAAGTGCAATTAAATGGCACAAAAATTACGCCAACGGGCAAAAAAGTTAATGTTCAAGTTACAAAAGCAACTGTTGGTTTAAGCAATGTTAATAATGTGGCAATTACACAAACACAAGTTGACCAAATTGGCACAAATACTGAAAATATCACTAAAGCACAAACAAAAGCAGACCAAGCGTATGCATTAGCCGAAGGTCGCTCTTCAGCTTATTCTTTTGCAACTTATAGTGCTATGGTTACAGCTTTGAAAACCGCTCCAAAAAATCAATATAGAATAGGCGATAGTTTATACATTAAAGAGGAAGGTGTCCTTGATTACTGGGTTAGTGATATATTATCAACAAACACAGGTACATATGGTTACTATGAACTTTTACCATTAGAAGGAAAAGTTGATTTAACTGATTATCAAACAAAAAATTTAGTGACACCGATTAATGTTAGTGGCACTACTAAAACAACAGTTGAAAGTGCATTGCAAGCTATTAATACTTTAGCAGGCACAAATAAAACTAATATTCAAAATTTAGATGGTGCTTTAGGTACAGTTCAAGAAAATGTAACTAAAATTTTAAATGGTGAAACAGTAGTTCCAAAAGCAGCTGAAGCTACAAAAGCAACAAATGTAGATTTAGCCGTAACTGTTACACCAGATACAACAAATGGTGATAAAGTAAGCATTGGTGCTGGTACTGGCAAGAAAGCAGAATTTAATGTTGTTAATGCAAAAAAATCAGCAACTTCTGACAAATTAACAACTGCAAGAAAGATAACTGTTAATATTAATAGTGGTAAGAAGTCAAATAATACTACAGATATTTTAGGTACTGGAAACGCAACTTTTGATGGTTCAGCTGACAAATCTATTAGCGTTGAATTAGGGGCAAGTGGTGTAACTGCTGGTGCTTATAGTGCGGTACAAGTTAATGCAAAAGGTATTGTTACTGGTGGTGGAAACATTGTTGAATTTGACACAGGCACAGGACAACCAAGTACAAATTTAGCCGTTGGTGGTTTATTCTTTAAAAAAATTAGTTAGAAACTTGAAAGGGGAGTTTTAATTATGGCAAAAATATCAATTACAAAAAAAATTAGCGAATGGTACAATGGAAGATATACCAATAACAAGTGTTAACGATGTAAATGATATTAGTGTAATTGATGATGATTATGCAGAAGTAGAGTTAATAAATAAAAACGGGGATACTTTAGCTGCAATACCATTTAGAAAAATCAATGGTGAGAGCATTATTGGAAAAGACCCTTTGACTATTAGTGGCGGTGGTGGAACAAGCCATCCAGTTTATACTGAACTAAATACAAATAAGTATCAATTAACACAAGGAACTTATAGTGGTTTTAATATTAAATTTACTGGTGAAAGTGGTAGTAGGTACATTTTCAAATTAGATGACCAACTTCTTCAAACATTAGGTCAAACTAGTGGTATTCAACCAGATAGAATATCACTTGAAATACAAAATGATGATGTTGAAGTTACGTTTTATAATACCGTTTCAAGAAGTTATTGGTCAGAAACTTTTGGCGACCCAACATCTTTTGTAATATATAATACTAGTTTAATATTTTTAACTAAATCAGAAGAATTTAATATTGCCATGGCACAATTAGATATTAATGGTTGTGATTGTGGTCCAGAATATATAAACAACGGTGGTTGTTGTTTTAATATAGGTTTTCCTACAAGTGAAGAGCAAAGATATTCAAATAAATTATATTTTACTTTAAGAAAAGATGAAGTAGGAACATTACACGTAACAGTAGGGCTAGTTTTCACGTTATAATCAGAAAAAAATAACAAATTTTGCAAAAATGCTTGACAACGCAAATAATGTTTGCTATAATTAAGGCGGATTTTGGAAATGAAGAAGAATTGGAATCTGTGGGTTGGTTTGCTAGTAGCAATTGGAGTTGCTTGGTACAATGGCTATGACAAGTCAAAGATGGACAACTTTAGTAGTTTTCTGATACTATTGGTTACAATCGTTGGTTTTTTGTCCTTTTTAAAAACACTAACCACAACAAAGAGCAAGGAATTAATGGAGAGTAACACAACAAGCCAAAAGACACGAGTTAGTTACATTGAGGTTGCAAGCAATCCATATAAGCAAGGGCAAAATCTTGCGAAAGACATTGCTACTACTATCGAAATTTTGAGGGAGAAGAAAGCAATGAATAAAGTTAAAAAATTTTTTAAGTGGCTATATTTTAACAAATGTACAATCACAAATATCGTAGTAAGTATTGCATGTGTAGCGTTTGTTAATTTTATGTCTCTATGGGGCTATTTAGATCGTTATCAAATCTTCCGAACTAACCCTGTATTATTTAAGATAATAATTGGTGTTGGTGGAGTATTATGGACAGCTTTGTCAGTATTCTGTTCTATCAATAAATTAGGTGCGGAAAATTTAAGCGAGATTGATGCACGCTTACAAGCAAAAGCGAATGAAAAGTTAAGCCGTTTAACACCAGAACAAAGAAAATTAGTTAAAGAAAACATTAAGAATTTACAAGAACAATTAAACAAACTAAAGGTGGAGTCTGATGGGGCTATGAAAATAGTCCAAAGTTTCACAGTATTAAAGAGTATCGAAGGTTTTGATGTAAGCAATCAAGTAGAAAGTTATGAAAAAGCGTGTGCTATTGTTAGCAATAATAGTTCATTAATTACAAAACTAGAAAACGAAATTGCAATATTAAAAGGCAAACTTTAAAAAATGACACGGAAGTGGTTAGGAAACTAATCACTTTTTTGTTATGAAAGAGGGAATTGAAATAGAGAAATTTATAAATGAGATTGTAGATGTACCAAAGTTAATAAGAAGATTGTGGTTAGTACTTTGGTTTGTAGAGTTTATTTGTATTGGTAGTAAGTTGCTTTTTCACACGTGGTTTCCGATAGTTATTGAAAACCAAAACTTTGAAAATATGTGTGATTTTATAGATAACCACCAAGTATTAAGAGTTAGTATAATGGCGATATTTTACGTAGCAAGTTTAAACATTGTGTTTTTAATAGCAACGAAAAGCAAGTTTTATAAGGATTGCACTTTACCTATAATATCAAATTTATTAATAGTATTTAGTTTTATAATTGGTAATATAAATAGTATGTATGGTAAAATTGCAGAACTTTTCACTTTAATTGTTTTACCAATTATTTGCAATATTAAAACGCAAACTTTTAAAGAATTATGGAAAAATATTTGCTTTCCTGTTTTTACATATTTACTAATTAGTTTATGGCAATTAAATATGCTATTTGTGCGTGGCATTGATGATATTAGTAATTTACATTTTGCCGTAGGAATGATTTTACAAATAGACTACTACATTTTCATAATTATTACATGGTTAGGAGTAAATTGGAGTATGGGACTTTGGGGTGCTGGTTTATTTTGGTCTAACAAAATTACACAGTTAGAAGCAAAAAAGAAAAAACTAGAAAACAAAATCAAGTACATTGACAACAAGATTGAACAATTAAAGGCAAAATCCGTAGAGAAAATCGAAAAAGAGCAAAATAAGAAGTAAACTACTAATTGATTGTTTTCATATTTTATGCATTGCTTTTATTAATTGCATTTTTCTTTAATCGGTTTTTGCAAATGCTAATGTTTATGCTATTTTTTGGTTTTATACAAAGTTGCTTTTTGAAAAGGTTTCACGCCGATCATTTATTTGACAACGAACCTATAAAAGCGGTAAATACTTGTAAATTAATTACTTTTTCAGTAGAAATAATATATTTAATATTTTGTAAAAACTTAATAATATCAGTATATCAAAATATATTTATTATATTTGGTGTAGCATTATTTAATGCACTATTAGGCTTTTACGCAGAAAGAACAATTTGTTTTAAATCAAAACTTGAAGATATTGAAACTTTAATACCACTATGTAAAGAAGCTAAATTAACGCCTTTGGCAACAAATCGAATGGTTATGAGATACGTTGAAAAGAAAACATTGAAAGAAATAGCAAGTATAGAGTGTGTAGAAGAAGAAAGTATCAGAAAAGAGTTTAAACGTTATCGCAAAAAATTAAAATTGAATAAATGAAAAAAATAGGATGTAATTTTGTGGCATCTTTTTTTTATTGCCCCTGTTTTGCCCCCTTTTATTTAGCAAGATAATTGCTAAAATTAGGTTGTGGCGAGTTGATAAACATTTCCTCAAAAAATCCTTTTCGTGTTTATTTTTACTATTTATATAATTTATTTTGTTTGCCTATGATTCTATTCGTTTACACTTGCCACGATATTTTGAAAAGAGGTAAAAAATATGATGAACTACAACAATATGTATGGTGGCTATCAACAACAGCCAATGTATCAACAACCTAGTTATAACAATTATCAACAACAACAACCAGTCTCACAAGGAACAAAGTATGCGTTGTACTCTGAAGTAACAAGTATGGAAGATGCAAAAGCCTACATTTTAGCACCTAATCAAAGTGCTTATTTAGAAGATAAAAACGCAAATATGCTTTATTACAAACGAATAAACAATCAAGGTCGTTATGAAATGGATGTATACAAAAAAGTGGTTCAAGAAGAGCCAAAAAATGAATACGTAAAAACAAGCGATTTTGAACTTTTAAAGCAAAGTGTTGATAATTTATCAAACATTATAAAAAAACTTGATAATCGCCAATTTTCAGGCTCAAAACAACAAAACAGAGGTAATCAATAATGAATAATAACAACCCTATGCAACAAATGTTACAAATGTTATCTATGAGTAATAACCCAAATCAAGTAGTTCAAATGCTTGCACAACAAAATCCTAACGTTCAAGCAATACTAAATCAAATGCAACAAAGTGGAATGACACCACAACAATTTGCAATGCAATACGCAAGGCAAAACAATATTGATATAAATCAAGTTGCAAATGCTTTTAGAAAAATGGGTGGGAAATTTTAATTTTGGTATAACTACTTTTTTGCTAATACCAAAATCTTCAGTAATGATTGTCGACTAAATTATTGTTTATATTGGTGTTAAATTAAGAGTATTTATATATATAAACATTTTACGAAAGGAGAAATATTTTAATGTATGTAGAAGGTGATGTTCCATACGTTGGAACAACAAATGGAAATGCTAATTCTGGTTTCTTTGGTGGTGATGGCTGGTGGGCTATTATCTTATTTGCAATGATTTTCGGATGGGGCAACAATGGTTGGGGTAACAATGGAAGAAATAGTGGAGGTGTAACTGATGGTTACATTTTAGCTAGCGACTTCGCAAATGTCGAAAGAAAAATCGATGGTGTTAACAACGGAATTTGTGATGGTTTCTATGCAATGAATACTGGAATGTTAAATGGCTTTGCTGGAATAACTCAAAGTGTTATGACAAATGGCTATGAAACAAGAAACGCAATTCAAAGTTTAAGTTCACAATTAGCCAATTGTTGCTGCCGCACTCAGTCTTCAATACAAGGCGTAAACTACAACATGGCAATGCAAACTAACGCAATTGAAAAATCATTATGCGATGGTTTCAGAAGCATCCGTGATGAAATTACAGCCAACAGAATTGAAGATAAGAACGCTCAAATAGCTGCTCAACAAAACGAAATTAACGCTTTAAGATTGAAAGCTAGTCAAGAAGCTCAAAATGCTTATCTTGTAAATCAACTTAAACCATGTCCTATTCCTGCTTATATAACTTGCAACCCTTATCAAACTTATACGGGAACTTGTGGAACAGGAACTTGTGGTTCAGTAATTTAATTTATGAAAATTGCTAATTAATTATTAGTGTTTAAAGGAGATTAAAATATCCTACTTTCAAAGGCATAGAGAATAATCTTCCTATGCCTTTTTATTATCAAATTAAAATTATTAAAAAGGAGTTTAAAATGGCTTTAATTTTAGGTTTAAAAAACACAACAACTCAAACAGTCCCCATTAATGGGTTAATTAATTTAGGTACTGTTTATCGTAAAAATTGTAAAAGAACAAGAAGTGGTTTACCAACATATGTAACGAATGGAAGTAGTGTAACGCTAAATGGCACTGGCTTTTATCATGTTACTGCGACAGCGGTAGGCTCTGGAACTGCAGCTGGTGTACTAACTGCACAATTATATGAAAATGGTGTAGCAATTCCAGGTGCTATTTCATCAAGTACAATTACAACTGCTAATACAGAATTAAGAACTTTAGTAATTGATTATTATATTAAAGTAGATAATGAATGTGTTTTAGGTAATTGGACAGTTGCACCAAAAACACTTACTTTAGTTGGTAGTGGTGTAGAAGGTTCATACACAAATGTATTATTTAATGTAAATAAGGTGGCTGGCTAATATGAGAACAAGAATGCGAGATATGTTAGAAAGAAGAACACGTAGAGATGGAAGAAACCCATACGGAAGTAGAGGTGGCTATGTTGTCAGTTCAAAATCACGTAGAGATAGATCAATGGGTTACGATTATGCTTATCCAGAACGAGATTATAGATATGATAGCAGATATGATGCCGAACGATACTATACGCCATATGATATGGGCGGTGAATACACTAGACAACGTGGTCGATATATGGATGATTATGCAACCGAAGACTTAATGGGTGAATATCGTAAAGACTTACGCAAATGGGCTGATAAGTTAAAACGAAAAGATAGATTCAACATTCCAAAAGAAGAAATAATCGAGCAAGCAAAGAAAATGGGTGTATCTTTTGACAAATATGATGAAGAAGAATTTTACACAATTTATCTAATGCATATTAGTGATTATCCTGAAATTGCAAATGATTATTATACTTATGTTGCAATGGCTAAAAAGTGGTTGGAAGATGATGACATCGAAGTTAGCCCAAGCGAAAAAGTATGCATTTACATGTATGACATTGTAATGGGCGAAGAAGATTAAAGAGGTGGTTTAAATGGCTTACAAATACTTTAATAGGAATCCAAATGGGTATAAAATACCAGATTGTGTTATAAGAGCTATTTCAACGGCATTAAACATAAATTATTATGATGTAGTTAAATTATTACATCAAAATGCAATACACTATAGATGTGATGATTTATGTGTGTGTTGTTATGAAAAATTGCTAGACATTGACTTGGAATTACCACATTACTATGGTAATAATCGAACAGTTGAAGAAATAGCCAATAAGTTTTGCAACGAAATTCTTTTATTAAGGATTGAGGGTCATTTAACTACAAGTGTAAAAGGAACGATTTACGATATATGGGATTGTTCTAATGAGATTGTTACCGATTTTTGGGTAATAAAGTATTAAAATTTGAGGTGGTATATTTCAAAAATACCACCTTTTTTGTTGTCTTTTTCTTGTCTTTTTTATGTCTTTGTGGTATAATATTAGCGTGTGATTAGCACAGAAAGGAGAAAAAGCAAATGCAAAACCAATCAAGATTTAGTGAAGAATTTATGGCTTTGGAACGCAACAAAACTTTGCAAGGTATGGTTAACAATGAACTAATGAAATTAGGGCTAGACTGTCGATTAAAAGGCTTTAAATATGTTAGCGATATTATAACTTTAGCGTTAATCAAACGTAAATATTCACGAACAACGATTGCCGAATTAACGCCATTTATTGCTTATAAGTATGGTATTAAAGATTTTAGTGTGCAAAGGCAAATGCGATATGTTTGTACAATTAGAAATGCACGCAAAGAAACTGCCATTGATATTGTTTACAATGTTTGGCACAAAATCAACACAAAAATTCAAGAAGAAAGGGAGAGTTATGTAAAATGAGAATAACGGAAATTGTGATTGAAAATTTTAGAAATGTTAGCAACAAAACTTTTGATTTGAAACCAAAGTACAACGTTTTTGTAGGTGCGAATGGTTTAGGCAAAACAACACTTATCGATAGTGTTTTATGGGTGCTTTGTGGTGAAACTATTGTTTATGGTAAAAGCGATCCAGATAATCGAAACAAGAATGATTTAAGATTGCCAATAGGTGTAAAAATCACGTTTGATAATAATTTAGTGTTAGAAAGAAAATATAAAGATATTTGGGTTGAGGACAAAGATGGTAACGTAAAATACTCAAGAACTGATAACAACTTTTTCATTAATGGTGCGAAATTCAAAAAAGAAGAATATTTTTCTTTCATACGTGATAAAATCAAATTTGATAGAAACCTTGAAGTAAAAGACTTTAATTTCTTACGTTTCTTAATTGACTATGATTATTTTGGAAATATCGATTATAAAGTAGCAAGAAAATTTATTGAAAAATGTATCAAAATTAAGAGTGATGATGAGTTAATTTTAGAGCAAAAATATGCACCAGTTAGAACTGATATGCAAGTATTAAAGTATGAATATGGTAAATTATTAAATAAATATAGTACTATTATTAAACAAGCTGATGCAAAAATTGAAGAAATTCAAACAAAAATTGTTAAAAAGCAAGAACTAGTAAAACCTGAAGATATTGAAGCATACGAAAAGTTAAATCAAGAAAGAAAAGAGTTATTAAATTCAACTTTTGACAATAAAAATTACCAAGCAAAGATTAAAGATTTAGACACAAGAATATCACAAAGTCAACAAAACGTATTACTTGAAATTGTCAATGTTAACCAACAAATTAATACTTTAATCAAAAAAGGTAACGAGTTGAAATATCAAATCGACAATATGAAGAGTAATATTGAAGATAGCAAACGTTACATTCAACAATTAACTGAAGAGCAAGAAGAATACACTAGTTTAATCGAAGAAAAACAAAAAGAAAAGTTTACTGAAAAGGTTTGCCCTTATTGTGGTGGTGTTATCAATAAAGATGAAGAAACAGCATTCAAAGAAAATATTGAAAAAGAAGTCGAAATTTTAAAAGCACAAATTGAGGGTGCAAAACAAGGCATCTCTGGTTCAAAAGTAATGATTAGTTCATATGAAGAAAAGATTGAGATTTACGACAAAGAATTTGAAAAGACTTCAAAAGAATATGTTGACTTGACAACACGTTTAGAAGAATTAAGCGTTCAAAAAGAAAACAACGAAGAAGCAAAGAAATTAAGTCAAGAAAAGGCTAAATTAGAGGATGAATATCAATTAGCAATAAATACTTTCAATAGCAATAAAAATGCGAAAATTGGCGAAATTTCAACTCAAATGGAAAAATTAGCGGTTAGTATTCAAGCAAGCAAAGAAATTGAAGAATTAAAACAACAATTAAAAGATTGTAAACAACAAAAATACGTTTGCGAATCAAACATTGACTTAATCAAAGATTTTAAAGCAACTAAACTAAATAATCTTGTTAGCAAAGTAAAAGAAGTATTCCCACAAATCGATATTGAACTAATTGAAGAAAACGAAAACACAGGTAGTTTTAAAGATGTTTGCTATACAAAATTAAATGGTGTCGAATTTACTGGTGTTAATGATGGCTTTAAATACCTTTTAGGAATTGAAATTATTGAAAATATCAAAAAACATTTAGGTGTTGAAGATTTGCCAATTATTTTTGATAAATTTGCTGATATTGATAAAGAAACATTTAAAACCATTTTAGGTAAAACTAATTCACAAATAATTTGTACAAAAGTTACAGATAACAAAGAAATTGAAGTAAAAGGAGAATAATTAATATGGAAAATACTATTCAAGAAGTTAAAAAGCAACCTATTTCAATGACTGAATACGTTTTAAATATGGTTGTTAATTATGCAGCTGTTGGTGGGGAAGTATTAACTGAAAGAGAAAAGACTTCTGCAATAAATATAATTACTCTAACAAATAGAGCTATTGTTACAAATAAAGATGGAATAACTTGGAATGATATTGATTTACGAGGTTGTGGTTATGCAGAACAAGTAAAACATTGGTGTAAACTTGGTATAACAGGTGAAGATAAATTATATATAGATATTCGTAATAATAAGTATAAACCTAAAAAAGATATATTTATTAAACCACAATATCAAGTATGCGAAAAATTAATGACTATGTATTTTGCTTACCCTATTGTACGCTTTAAAACTGAAGTAATTTGTATTGGTGATGAAATAGAAAAAGAAGAAGATTTTAAAACTGGTTTAACAACTATTATTTCACATAAACGAAATAAAGATATTGACAGAAATAAATATGAAAATATTATAGGTGCTTATAAAATTGCTTTTGTTTCTATCAATCCTGAAAAACCTTTAGATTTGACACAAATTTATGTTGAAATTGATCGTAACAGAATTGAAAGAGCATATAACGCTAGTTCATCACAAGATAAGAGTGTTTGGAATGCCGACACAGTTAAAATGGTAAAAAAGACTGTTACTTGGGAAATGTTTAATAGCGAACAAATTAGACCTTTTATGAAATACCCTGAAGATGTTATTAAAGGTGGCGACTTAAAAATTCTTGAGGAAAGTGAAGAAATGGATTTTAACAAAGAAACAAAATATGAAAATGTTGACAAAGTTGGAGAAGAAATTGATAAAAAAGTCGCAACTGAAGATGTAATAGATGTTGTGTACGAGGATGAAAATTAAAATGCTTGATATTTATGCGTTCGCCTCTTCTAGCAAGGGCAATATGTATTTAGTTAAAAACGAAAATACTAATATTTTGTTAGAATGTGGTTTGAATGAAAAAAATATACGCAAATTATTAGTGGAGCAAGGCATCACTCTTTTAGATGTGGATGGATGCCTTGTTACCCACATTCACAATGATCATGCGATGAGCATTGATTATGTAAGTCAATACGTAGATGTGTATTCTAATATAAATGTATATAATCATTACAAAAATATAAAATATGTAGAACCTAAAAAACCATTTAAAATTAATACAATAAAAATAATACCAATTTTAGTCAATCACGGAATGGTAGACAATTATGCTTATGTTTTTTTAGATAAAAATAGTTGCATATTTTTTGGCACTGATTTTTCGCTAATGGAGCAAAACGTATCTAATTTTAAATTTGATAAAGTTTACATTGAATGTAATTATGATGATAAAGAAGTACAGAGTATTTTAGATAGTGGTGTTGAAGATGATAAAAGAAAAAAATATATAAGGCAAATATCAACGCATATGTCAAAAGCAAATTGCATTAAGCATTTAAAAATGATGGATTTATCGAAATGCAAAGAAATTGTTTTATTACACGCTAGTGAATTTTTGATTAGTCATAAAAAAACTTGTGAAGAATTTGAACGCATTTTTGGAATACATACTACTTTTGCAAAGGAGAAGTAAATATGAAAATTGAAGATGGTTATGTTATTTTTGAACCTACTGATAATGTTAAGATTGAGCCAAAGATAATTACAGGTCATCCTTTTGTTGAATTAATAGGGTTAAACAAATTTACTCTAAAAGGTGATGCTTTATTGCATATGTTTAAAATACTTAAAAACGAGGTAGACCCAAAATATTTAAAGCGTGGTAATGTAGCTGAAGAAATTGTTAAAATTTGGCTTGAAAAAGAAGGACATCAATGTGTTACATATGACCCAAAAGTTATAAAATATAATAATTTTTCTGAATCTAAAGATTTTGGTGGATTAATAGATATTGAGATACCAAGCGAGCAAACATTAGTTGAAGTTAAAAGCAAATCAATGAAAAGTTTACCATTTATTGAACAAAGCAAACCTTTAGATGAAGTTTATCAAGGAATGCTTTACGCATATTTAAGAGGTTATAATACTTTCAAAATGGTTTGGATTTTCTTTGATGAACAAACTGAAGATGAGATTTTTAGAGGCTTAAAACCAACAACGCTTAAAAACATAAGAAAAATTGATGTTGATTATGAGGTTGAAAAAGGTGATATAATTCAAAAAATGTGGCAAGCAAAACAAATTGTCGATGAGTTTGTAGAAACTAAAAAAATTGAGCTTAAAGATATTTCAGAAAAGTGTTTTACAGAACTAAAGACAAATTATAAAATTACAAATGAAATGAAAGAACAAAAAGATGATATGATAGAGGAAGACTTATTTACATTTAATGAAGCAGATTTTGAAGATATGGGGTTTTAAATATGGAATTAAAAGAACGCATTATTTGGTGCGATACTAGACAAAAAGGCAAGCAATGGGATTGGCTAAAAGAAGAATTTAAAACGAGAGGCTATAAGATTAAAGATGACAAACCTATGACTTATGGTGATTATTGTATGCCACCTAATTTGTCAGTGCTTATTGACACTAAATATTGTATACAAGAGATTGTAGGTAATGTTACCCAACAACACGTAAGATTTAGAAATGAACTTATTGGTGCAAAGGAAATGGGTGCGACCTTACATATATTAATCGTAAATGAAGAAAATGTTAAATGCATTGAAGATTTAAACAAATGGGAAAATCCACGAATTAAAACGTGGGCTATTCAAAGAAATCGAGCAAGAAGAACAGGCAGACCATACCCAAAACAACCACCAACAAGTGGTAAACAACTTGCAAAGATACTTACAACAATGCAAAATGAATATGGAGCAATTTTTGACTTTTGTAAAAAAAGCGAATGTGCTGATAGAATAATAGAAATTTTAACTGAAGGAGTTGAAAAGTAAAATGGTTAAGAAAAATAAAGGTTTATCAGTTGGTAATTTGATACAAGTTTACAAGTTGAGACAAGGTATAAGCAAACAAAATTACAAATGGCAACTTTTTATGTTTAGTGATACAAAGTATGATAACGAGCTTAAGAAATATGTTAATTTAGGCTATTACACAATATTTATTAAGAACCCAATTGAGGACTTACGAGAAAAAGATGTGATTAGAATTGATAAAATTTTGGCTATATCTTCAAATAGTTCAACATATAATGGTAGAGTTTACAAACAAACAGTTGTTACAATAGAAGCTAGAAAGTTTGAGAAAAAACAACAAGATATAGACAATTTAGATACATCAGTTGAACAAGTTGATGACCCAACAAGTTTTGATGTAGGTATGGACAATATGCCATTTTAGGAACTAACAAAAGAAAAACACTGTCAAATTGATGGTGTTTTTTTTAATTTATTTCATTTTACTAATTCAAAGTACTTGACAAAAATTTTTAAAAGGTGTAAAATGGTGGTGTGTGTTTGAGACATGCAGAAAGAGGTAAATAGTGAATGATAAGCATTAAAGAACGAAAAGAAAAAATTGAATATCTAAAAGCAAGAATATTTGAGATAAATCAATTAAACGAAGAAATCAAAGGCAACGATTTATACAATGATGATTTGCTAGAAGATTATTTTGAAGGTAGTAAGCAAACAGAAATACATTATGCATTAAGAAATTGTACTTACTACTTGGGTATTATGATTCAAAAATTACAAAGTGAATTGAGTTATGAAACCGCACAATACAATATGGCGAAAGCGAAAGGAAATTAAAAATGTTAACACAACAAGAAAAAGAACAAATGGAAAATGTTTTTAAAAGAAACAAAAAATTAGGAATTGCACCACAAACAAAATCACAACTTGCAAAAAAATTAGGAATGTCTAGGCAACTTCTTTACTATGTAATAGCCAAAAATGTTAATTCGCCTTACGAACCAATTCTTAAAAATTGGATTAAAGAAGCAAATGGCAAGGGTTGCAAGATAGTTTACAAAGTTAAAGAGAATAAACTTAAATTGCTTGAAAAATATGGTTTTGAACATAGTTTTAAATCATATTATACAAAGTACACAACGATGGATACTGGGTCATATCAATATGTTGTTAACGAAAGCGACTTAATTCTTAAGTTGATCGTTACAAACGAAGATAAGGTAATGTTAGATTTAGAAAAATTTGAATTACCATATGAAAGAGATACATACGTAGCCAATATGAAAGATATTGAAGATACCTGTATCTTTGATGAGAAAATTACAAACTTTGATATTATATATAATCTTGTAAGAGATAATATAATTTATCGAGTTTTAATTGAAAATAATTAATAATGCGTTTAAAACAATTTGTTAAGAAATATATTGACCCAAATTTAATCGTAAATGTATTTGTCAAAGTTAATAATAAATACTACGTTAATAATAAATACTACAAAAAAGTTTATTCATGTTTAAGAGCAAAAAATTTATTAATCGATTTAGAACACGATAATTACAAAAATTATTCAGTTTTAAAAATCGAAGAAATAAAACAAAACAGAAATTCTGCAAACACAATTAATATAGTTGTGCGAGATAAACACAATATTTTTGAATGGAAATAAAATAGGAGGAATAATTATATGTTAAAAATATTAATACCAATTATAATTATTGTTGTATTAGTAATTGTAAGATTTGCGTATTCGTTTGGCGAAACTAAAGGCAGAGAAAAAATCTTTGCCAAAATACTTACTGAGGTTTTATACAAGGTTTATAAAGACTCAATAAAAGAAACATTAATTAATGGTAGTCTTGAGGACTTACTTAATAATTTACAATCTGAAATGAAAAAAGAAAGAGAGAACGAAAATGATGATGATAAATAAACCAATGTTTATGAATTACTTTGAAGATGGTAATTTGTTACAACACGATAAAGATAAAGAAACTTTTGTTTTAAGCAAAACCGACATATTAGGAAATTTTTGTTTAAATCAAGAAGAAATGGAAAAACTTTGCAAATTTATTGAAATGGCAAATGACAAATCAAAAGTTAAAGCAAAGTTAAATGGTACAATCTTAGAGGTTAAAATAGATGAGCCTAAATTAAAAGCTAATATTAATACCTTAAGTATTGATAATAAACCTCAATTAAATTTAAGCGAAGTAATTAGTAGTTTTACAATTAATGTTGATAAATTAAAAATAGCAAGTGCTTTTTCTGACAAAAAAGGTGTAAGAGCGGTTTTAAATGGTGTTTGTGTTAGAAATGGTTGGATTATGGCGACTGATAGTTTTAGTGCTTATAAAACACCCTGCGAAGATACTTCAGTTAATTTAGTTATTAACAACTCATTTATAAATATTTTAAAAGAATTAAAAGGCAATATTAAACTTGAAACTGATGGAATGAAAATTTGGCACAAAAATGAAAATGGTTTAACTTACGTTGGAAGATTGCTAAATGGCACATACCCTAATTTAGAAAATATTTACAATTCTATTAAGAATTTTGATACAATAACCCTAAACCTTGAACCGATATACAATATTTTTGCATTATCAGGCTCAAATTCGTTGTTTGGCTTAACTTTAGATAAATTTTGTATAAATACTAGCACCACGTTCGTAAACTCTGAATTTGAGGGTATTTTTGACTTCAAATTTGAAAATGAATTTTGGTATAGTTCGACAATGTTGAAACTTGTTTTAAGCTTTATCAATGATAAGAAAAATGTTAAACTTAACTTTTTACATGATAATCCAACTAAACCTGCAATTGTAAATGATGAATTTTTAATTTTGCCTGTAAGAAAAATGGAATAAAAATTAGTATATAATTTGCAATTAATATATAACTTGTGATATAATATTAGTGTGGAAGTCATGAGCCACGAAAAACATAGTTGGTAGTATGTGCAAGTACTATTAACGACATATTACCGACTGAAAGGCACTTTATGATATGGGTTGCACACCATTGATTAGAGTGCTTTTAATTTTAAATGAAAAAAAGGAGAATAGTATGAAAAGTTATGAAATTTGGAAAGAAAATGTACATATTAGTGACGTTTACAATGCCATAAAAAAGAATTGGGAATGGAATGTTACGGATGGATGTAGTTTTCCAGAAGCTGTTGAAATTGGAGAAATTAGTGAAAAAGCTTTGAAAAATCTAAAAGTACTTAATGCAACCGAGATTGCAACCATCAAAGTACGAGAGTATTTTAACAGAGATAACATTGATTATGATGAAGTTTCTTTAAATGAACTATATTATGTACGATCAAGAAAATTTGAAGTCTATTCAATTTGGGACTGGAAAGAAGAAAAAGTAAGTGTTGCAAGTGACATAAATGACAAGTATTTACCATTTAGTATTTATTTTAGAAGCAAAGAAAGTTGTGAAAACGCAATTAAAGCAATAGGTGAGAGAGATTTAAAAAAATATTACTTTGATATAAAGGATAACCAATAAGAAAGTAGGTAGAAATATGAGTATTTTACAATTTATTGTAACTAGAAATTTTATTGTTGTAAACAAAGAATTAATGCACGCTTTGGGGTTAGAAGAAGCAATTTTACTTGGAGAATTATGTAGTGAATATGATTTTTGGGAAAAACAAAACAGATTAGAAGATGGCTTTTTTTATTCAACAGTTGAAAACATAGAAGAAAATACAACTTTATCAGATTATCAACAGCGTAAATACTTAAATAAATTATGCGATCTTGGAATTATTGAAATAAAAATTAAAGGTATGCCAGCTAAAAGATTTATTAGAATATGTGAAGAAGAAGTATTCAAAATTTTTGAGGGCAAGAACTTG
>ULKV01027309.1_pt1 | contig 34158 bp, 30 predicted proteins | sample 1951241 | NCBI WGS metagenome assembly ULKV01 (sample SAMEA4835509, study PRJEB28245) | human gut metagenome | biome: gut microbiome; material: fecal sample | place: Denmark | collected 2008
TGTGCTTCAACTAAATTGCGGAAGAACCAAGATTCTTTACACTTTTGCATATTCATAAAATAAGAATATCCCTGAATGACAATCACTTGAATCTTTTGGCATGGTAATGGATTGGCCAAATGACGGTTTTTGCGGATGGTCGTTTCGACAAACTCAACGATCTCCTGGAAGACAAGCTGGTGACAGCTATCGTGACCAACACATTGCACGTTGAATTTGTTGATTGTTGGTGAGATCGTTGAACCACGGTTGGTGAACATGCCGGACAAGGGCCGCTGAGCCTGTCGAAACGACTTTCGGTGAAGGTTAGTGAAAACCGTTATTAGTAAGCGTTTAAAAATAGGTTGGTAAAAAATTTGAGGCAATGAAATATTTCTTTAGGTTTTTGAAGAACAATCCACTCTATGCGGTGATCAATATGGTGGGACTGGCGCTCTCGCTGATGTTCGTGATACTGATCGGGGACTACACCTACCGGCAGTTCAGCATCGACAAATGGCACAAGAACCACGAGAGGATCTACGTGCTTGGCACAGAGAACGGGAACTCTCTTCTGTCGTGGCCGGATTGCGCCCATTCACTCAAGGACAGGTATCCTGAGGTTGAGGATGTCTGCTGCGTCTATATGCACAACGGAAAGATAAAGCACGAGGACAGAGTCTATGAGGAAGCACAAGGGGACAACGCCGGCAACATAATGCTCGCGGACTCCAATTTCTTCAGATTCTTTGATTTCAAGATGATTGACGGAGACCGTGAGACCGCTCTGGACAGCCCTGAGAAATGCGTTGTCACAGAGTCTCTTGCCAAAGCCTTGTTCCCGGACGGCAACGCTCTTGGCCAGCCGCTTCAAATCGAAGGGACACGTTATGTCTTCGTAAGTGACGACAACGGCGACCCATACGACAGCTCGCTTGTTTACACTGTCTCAGGGGTCATCAAGGATTTGGACAAGACAGTGTTCCTGAACGAGACGGCGGTCATCGCCAATTTCGAACGCGCACCGCAGGTCCTCGGCTACAGACTCCGCAACGACCTGATGGCCAGCGGGCCGTTAGGCTCCACATTGTCATTCCTGATGCTGAGACCAGGGGCGAGCCTCGAAGATAAGATTGAAGACCTGACCTCCTACTGCATTGAGAGCATTCCGGTGTTCAATTTCTACGGCAACAGAAAGGCCGCCATCATCCCGCTTGACGACCTGATGTTCGCGCCACAAAATACTGGCGCGGGCCTTCAGACCGGCGACAAGAGCCTTTTAGGAATATTGCTGGCCGTTGTTCTGGCAATACTGATGTTCGCCGTCACCAACTACATAAACCTTACGGTCGCCAACACAGGCTTCAGGGCAAAGGAAATGGCCACCCGAAGGCTTCTCGGGAGTGATGGTTTGGGAATATCCTTGGAGCTGATCGGGGAATCCACATTGATGGTGTTCATCTCGTTCATCATCGGCGGGGCGTTGGCCCTGTTGCTTGAGGACAAGATGGCCGTTCTTTTCAAAGGAAAGATTGACATCCTCAAGGACATAAACTTCTCCACAGTCTCGGTCAGCCTTCTGTTCATTGTCCTGACAGGAATCATCTCAGGAATAATGCCGACCATCTCGCTGTCAAAGTACAAGCCTATCGATGTTGTCAAGGGTTCGTTCCGCTACCATTCCAAGATGGTGCTCAGCAGGATATTCATAATCCTCCAGAACGTGATCACGATGACGATGATGACAGCCACTCTGACGATCCTGCTCCAGATGAACCATCTGGTAAATGCTCCGCTGGGCTACAACACGGAGAACATCTACCGTGTCAGCTCCGACAATCCGGAAGTCCTGAGAAATGCCCTGAAAAGCCAGCCGTTCATCCAAGGAATAGGCTCGTTCTCAGGTACATCCCTTGACGGAAACTACCGTTCGATGAGCTCCCGTAAAGACAAGGACAACAATAATCTTCTGGTCTATCTCACAACTTGGGACAAGGAGTTCATCGACATAATGGGCATCAATCTGGTCAAGGACAACCATCTTTCAGGCGATGTGAAATATATCAATGAAGAGCTCGCCGGAAAACTGAGCCTGGGGGATGGAGAATCAGAGGTGACATGGGGCGATGGCAAAGTGATGCAGGTCGCCGGGATATTCTCCAATTTCCACATGACGAACATCCTTGATCCATACCAGCCGTTCCTCATCTCGGTAAAGGACACGGATGAGATCGAGGATCCTAATTTTATGGTCAAGACTGACGGCTCCCCTGATGCCAGGAAGAAGCTCTGTGACCTGATCAAAGAGGTTGACGGAACCACCGAGGATCTTGACTGGAAACTGCAAAGTGTTGATGACAACATCAAGGCCTCGTTGAATGAGGAAAAGAATACGATGAGGATCGTGAGCATATTCACAGGTGTCGCCGTCCTCATCTCCATTCTCGGCTTCATCGGGATGTCGCTGTTCTTCATCAGGCAGCGGAAAAAGGAGATCGGAGTGCGCCGCATCATGGGCAGCACCACGAACGAGGTTCTGTCCCTGCTCCTGACGAAGTTCTGCGCCCCGCTTCTGGTGTCGTTCATATTCGCCGTGCCGCTCTCGTGGTTCATTATGGACAAGTGGCTGGAAGGCTTCTCGTACCGGATCGGTCTGAGCCCGTGGATATTCATCGCCTCCGGAGCCGTCTCGCTCCTCATCGCTGTCGTCTCGATCTTCTTCCAGACCCTCCACGCCGCCCACTCCAACCCAGCCGACGCCATCCGCGCGGAATGACATCCTTAGGTTCATCTTACCAGCAACCTGCACCATAGCAAAAACAGGATTGGGGGCACATAAAAGGTGTCAACCACTTGATTTTTGCAATACTATTATTATATTCGCAACATAGTTGCGGTTATTATTAAAAAATCCGCAACCCTACAGAACGAAAACAATTAATGCTATGTATAATAGAATATTTGATATAGATAGCCGTCTTGATGAAGGAATGTTCCTTTTCGGCGCTCGTCAGGTAGGGAAATCCACGCTTCTCAAAGAGAAGTTTAAGGATGCGGTGTATTTTGATTTGCTTGATTCGGATCTGCGAAAGCGCCTTCAACGCAAACCGGAACTATTCAAAGAGGCCCTTGACAAATACCCCGAAAAGACACTTGTGATAGTTGATGAGATTCAAAAAGTGCCGGATCTTTTGGACACGGTTCATAGTTTGATGGTCGAGAAAGGCCTCTATTTCATACTGAGCGGTTCAAGTGCCAGAAAACTGAAAAAGAGAGGAGCGAACACACTTGGTGGACGCGCCATCCCAGAAACCTTGTTTCCTCTTGTAAGTGCCGAAATTCCGGATTATGACCTTTCCCGAGCCATACAAAACGGAATGATTCCAAGGCATTATATGGTAAACAATGCAGAAAGGCGATTGAAAGGATATGTCGAAGTGTACCTCAAAGAAGAGATTCTTGAGGAGGCAGCCGTCAAAGACATCGGTATATTCGAAAGATTTATGGAGGTGGCGGCGATAAGCGACGGCGAGATCATCAACTATGAAAACATCGCGTCAGATTGTGGCGTGGCCGCGAACACCGTCAAGGCATACTTCCAAATACTATATGATACGCTCATAGGATATGAGATTCCAGCCTACCGGAAAGTGATCAAAAGAAAGTTGACGCAAGCCCCGAAGTTTTACTATTTCGATGTAGGAATAGTCAATTATCTGATGGGAAGGAATAATCTGAGAGCAGGCACTCCTGAATATGGTCACGCATTTGAACATCTTGTGATGCAGGAACTTATCGCATACTTGGGTTACAACGACAAGAAAAAGGATCTTTCATATTGGCACACATATTCAGACATTGAGGTAGATGCCATCCTCGGTGACGCCAAAGTGGCGATTGAGATAAAATCCACCGATGATGTTCAAACCAAGCACAAGACCGGACTCAACCGCTTTTCCGAAGAACATCCGGAAGCAAGGCTGATTCTGGTGTCCACCGACCGGCTCACACGAAAAACCGGGAATATCGAACTCATCTACGTGTGTGACTTCTTTAAGATGCTTTGGGCCGGTGAGATCTATTAGATCGCAAAACCTTGACAGAAGCAAAAACAAAGTTAAATGCTCCTGTCAAGGTTAAATTACAATACGAAGGAAGCATTTTATGGAGAATATGCTCCCGTTGAATTTCGGTGTCCGAACTAAAGGAAGAATCAAAGCAAGTATCGTCTTTCAATGCTCATGAAATGCTGGCAAGTATTATCACAATGATGATAATGATGATGCATCCGATCTTGCTGTTTTTTTCATCCTTAGCCTTTTTCTTTGCTTTAAGAGTCTCGGCAGCCTTCTTTGCTTTCCGTTCTTCTTCCTTTTTCAGATAAGCAGAATATTCAGGAGATCTCGTAAACTCTTCCTCCGGCTTTCCACAAAGGAATTTCCCCTCGTAAGTTATCTGACCGTCTTCACCATACTGTTTTCCGTAGCCACTGCAAACACATGATGAAATGCCACAAAAACTACAAATGAAATACATCAAAAATTACAAATAAATTACAACAAATACTTAAAACAATTCACATCAAAAACTTAAAATGCGTTTGGTAATCAAAGTAAAATGAGTGCCTTTGCAGCATAAAACAAAATCGAGTATGGCATATCAAAATAGAGTCTTTGACGTGCGACTTAAAGCGCATCTTAAAGCAATGGGAGCAGTGCTCATTGAAGGATCAAAATGGTGTGGCAAGACCACCACTGCCAAGCAGTTGTCCAATAGTGTTATTAGTTTACAAGATACTGACCATCGTGAAGAATATTTGGCTACAGCCATTACCAAGCCCTCATTCTTATTGGAAGGGGAAATGCCTCGCTTGATAGATGAATGGCAAGATGCCCCAATGCTATGGGATGCAGTGCGTACAAAGGTTGATGAGCGTGGCTTGCCTGGTCAATTCATATTGACAGGGTCTAACGCTATTGATGACAGTAGAATCCATCATAGTGGAACAGGGCGTATTTCTCGGATGGAGATGCTGCCCATGAGTCTGTGGGAATATGGTGAATCTAACGGCAGCGTATCATTGATGGAGATGTTCGACAATCCTCAAGAAGAAATCTTCGCTACCTCGGAACTAAAAATGGAAGAAATCATATTTGCTGCATGCAGAGGAGGTTGGCCTGCAACATTGAATTTAGGTGACGACAAGTCAAAATTACTTGTTGCCAAAGAGTATGTAAAGTCTGTTTATAAAAATGACATATCACGCATAGATGGGGTAAAGAGGAATCAGAAGTTGGCGCATCTGATAATGAAATCATACGCACGCAACATCTCTACATTGGCGAAAACCACATCCATATTGGCAGACGTTACCGCTGCTGATGATGTAGAATGTACCAGGCCTACGCTTGAAAGCTACATCGAGGCATTGGAAAAACTGTTTGTCATTCAGGACATAGAGGCTTGGTGCCCTTCCATAAGGAGCAAGACAACAATCCAAAGCAGACCCAAACGAGCGTTCTGTGATCCATCGGTTGTAGTCGCATCACTCAACTTGTCACCAGAATCCTTGAAGACTCGATTAAAGACATTTGGCTTTATTTTTGAGCAAATGTGCGCACGAGATATTAGGGTGTATTCAGCTTCTCACGATAGCCGCCTCTCATACTATCGCGACCGCTACGGACTGGAAGCCGACCTTGTGCTTCATCTTGATGATGGACGCTATGCTCTGATAGAGTGCAAACTTGGCAGCCGTGAGATAGAAGAAGGAGCCAAACATCTTTTGGAAATAAAACGACTCATTCAAGTGCATAATGAGACAGAAAAGCAGGTGCCGTTGCGCGAACCAGACCTGATGATTGTCATGACAGGTGGCAGCATGGCTTACACACGCCCAGACGGAGTCAAAGTCATACCGCTTGCTTGTTTGAAAGATTAAAAAACAGGCCATGAATGATGCAACGCTTGCTGGATCTTGTTCATTTCTTTACATTTACCTGCCATGGCTCGCTCAATTTATGGTTGAGCTGCAAAGTTAACGAACAAGTGGGTGGGTGGCCATGCTCCGAAAAGTGGGGCGGCCGCAGGCCTCGCGCGCGCATTTTTAATAAGGTTTTACCGCTTTTTGGGAGGTTATGCTCTGATTTTTGTAGAAAGAGAAGATCGCCCGTGACGAACTCAACGCCCAGCGCCTCGGCACTCTCTCCTGGGCCGCCATCACCGTTTGGGAATGCGAACTCTCCAAGAAGAACCGCGATGCCACGATCGTCCGCATAGAGGCCGATTTACGGGCCGCAAAGGACAAATACGACAAATGGCGAGAGCCGCCAATACGCCCGCAAGCATCGTGAAATCATCGCCCAGGTCGAAGCCGAGCCGGGCCTCCCAAAATCTCTCCGCCGCTACGCGAAGAAGGAAGACGAAATACTTTACTGAATCCCGCTTTTCGGGAGACTTTTAGCGGAAAATATTCTCTACGCAAAGAGATCGTCCATCACCACATGGGACTGCACTGCATCGGAGTACATATTCTCCTTCACGCCGTAGGAGGTGACCATTGATATGAGAATGGACTTCCTTGTTCCGGTCTCACGGATGAAGGCAGCGACCTTGTTCCGGAGTTTCTCATCATAATCCTTGTCGATGACGTATGGCTCGGACGCCCACTTCATCTCGCAGATGTTGATGGTGTCGTCCCTGCGGTCGATGAGCAGGTCAATCTGAGTCCCTCTCTCTCCCGGTCCCAGATTTTTCGAGTCGGAACGCCAGGCGCATTGTTTGGTCATCACTCCTGCAATGCCCAGCGCGGCTTTGATCTGCCCCACATGCTGAAGACATACCCGCTCGAAGGCCAGGCCGGACCAGGCGCGTTGCACGCCCGAATTGAGGGAATGGCTCCAGAAGGCCGGGTCACCGCCGGACTCTTTGATGAACTTGTAATAGAAGAGCGTGTAGTTGTCGATAAGCTGGAAAAGGGCACCTTTCTTCTCCTTGCCGATGGCGGCGTACTTGCGGATGAAGCCGCACTGCTCCAACTCTTCCAGGCAGGTGGTCAGGACACCGCTATTCTCCAGGCCGTAATCATCAATCAACTCCTGGCGCGTGAGACCTTTGGCCTTGTCCCCCAGAGCCTCCACAATCTTGATGTAACGGTCCGGATTCTTGAAAAGTGACTCGTACAGGGCACTGTATTCCCCGCGCAGTTTCCCGTTCTCCGCAAAGAAGAGATTGTCAATGTTCTGGGCGGCAGATTTTCCCCGCTGCAGCAGGCTCCAGTAGTAAGCCGGTCCTCCCATCACCATATAGAGAGTGAGAATCTGATACCGGTTGATACGGATGTTCCGGCTCTGTAGGTACTCCTCGCACTCCTTCAGTGTGAAAGGCATCAGATAGATCTGCGTGTTCACACGGTTGTGGAGTCCTCCTCTGTCCTTGATGACCTTGTTAATGATCCAAGACGTGGCGGAAGCACAGATAATCAGCAGAACGTCCTTGCGGGCGCTGCACCAGCTGTTCCAGAAATGCTCCAGGGCAGAAACGAAATTGGACTTGGGCGTATCCATCCAAGAGATCTCGTCAATGAAGATCACCTTCTTTTTCTTCCGGCTGGATTTGATGCCAACCTTCAGGGAATTGAAGGCATCGGGCCAGCTGGCAAGTTCCGGACAATCCTTGTAGCCGTAGTCAATCAGCGAAGTGCGGAAAGCGGCAAGCTGACCTGCAATCTTCTCCTTCGCAACGCCTGTGTGCTGGAAGGTGAATTCATAGTTGAACGCCTCCCGCACGAGGAAAGTCTTCCCCACACGGCGACGGCCGTACACCGCCACGAATTCGGAGTATTCAGACTTGAAAGCATCATTGAGCTCCCGGAGTTCTTCTTTTCTGCCAATAAGCATAGTCGTATCGTTTTGATGTCGCAAGTTAAACATTCTCTGCTAAATCCCGAAATATTCCAACGATTTAGTGGAAAATAATTTGAAGAACCGTACGAAAACTGCCGCCATCTCATCGCGAGACGACGGCAGGTCATAGATGAAAAATTCACCCAGAAGGGACCTAATACAGATTGATATAACGACGATTTTTGCATCACTGAGTAAAAAATCTTACTCAAGATGGCACTCTTTCCTTATCAAGTTATATGGCTTTGATTACGTCGTCAAGACTTCCACCACCCTGTCGAACAGCTTGTACATCAGCTCCGGCTCCTCCATCTTCGGGATATAGACCACGACCTTCTTTCCCCCTTCCTGCCATCCATCCGGCTTCCGTATGAGCGCTGCGGCCACAAGGAAGAACGAGCATGCAGGCGTCGCCAACTCCAACGCGTCCGGATCGGCCTTGAACTGACGCTCGGTAAGCGGATGGCCCAACCCTTTGGCATACTCCTCAAACGTCCAATTCGGGGCGTTCTCGTCGATGTCGGTCCAATGGAACCCCTTCCCGCCGTGCGGCGGATTCCGGAAGTCATACACCTCATACCCCTGCTCCCGCAGGAGCCTGACCACCTGCTCATAGTAAGGATTCCTCCAGCTGGATGCGCACCGTGACGAACTCAACGCCCAGCGCCTCGACACCCTCTCTAAGACCGTCATCACCGTCTGGGAATGCGAGCTTTCAAAGAAGAACCGCGATGCCACCATCGCACGCATAGAGGCCGATTTACGAGCCGCAAAGGAGAAATACGAAAATGGACCGCCCTCCGCCGCGAGCCGCGAATACGCCCGAGAACAAGCCTTTAAGCATCGTGAAGTCCTCGCCCCGGTCGAAGCAGGGTTAAACTTGCCGAAAAGCCTCCGCCGCTACGCGAAGAAGGCCTTACTGGAATAGTGATCAAAGAATAACTCCGAAGCTTACGACCGTCAAGGTCGCATTACTTCTTTATGGTGTTTGAGGAAGACCTGAACCTATTATACAACCTTCGTTCACACTCAGCCAAAGATATGCCGTTACCTTCGGCTTCGGCCACCATCTTATCCCAATAAGCCTTAAGCCCTTTGTATGTGATTGTCTTCTGATTCATCTACTTACTTGACATGACGGAATCATAGATAGGCAACATTCTGTCCCCCGTATGATCGTATAGCTAGAAACGGACATGCTTTGTGATGAAGGGAACACCTATATGCTTTACGTTTTTATCGAAATTCTTGATTGCACGCAATACCGTAAGCCTCCGGTGATGCCCGTATTGCACATATCGAACTTTTAGCACCGACTCGGTACGAGTTGGTGCTAGTCTGTGGGCAATCGGGTACGAGTTGGGCCGAGTCGGTCACGATAAGGGCCTATTCATTTATGTTTTTCCAATTGTAAGGTAGGAGTTCCGCCAGATCCCGCTGGTCACGCTGGTAGTATGGGATCTTTCTCAGTACGTCCTCCATTCAGGCTCGTGGGTCAACATCGGCAGCCTTGCAGGTGCTTATGAGCGAATATACGATTGCCGCACGATACGCAGATGCGTCATTGCCACAGAACAGATAATTCTTCCTACCTTATGTTGGCAATACCATTATGTTGGCATTGTAAGATATATTATTGTTCCTCAGCGAGTTGATATTCTTGCGCAAAACATAATGTTTGGTATATTGCGACAGGTCATCAAATGGGCCGGAGCAAGGAATCGCTTTCAACCAGCATTTTGCCTTGCTTCAGGCCGACTACGTGGGCTTGTTCGGCGACGATACTGTGGCCTCCGTCCGATGCCTCGCCACCAGCACCTTCCGCATAGCTATGATACTCTCAGCGCTGCGCATCTGGGAAGATGGCGACATGAACGAGATACGCACCTGTAGCGAGGACGATTACCAGACCGCGATGGCCATCAGCGAAGTGCTCCAGCAGCACATGCTGCGTGTCATCAAGGAACTTCCCTCTTCATCCTCCAAGATGGTCACAGGCCAGGCTAAGGAGCCGCTGCTGCTCAAATCCTTCTGGGACTCGCTTCCGGAAGAATTCGAGGCGAAGGACTTCAAGGCTATAGCCCAAGAAGTCGGATTGTCCATTCCCACTGCCGAACGATATATCCGGCAATGGGTAGACACCCGGCTTGACAAAGTCTCACGAGGACGCTACTGAAAGCGGTAATTCACGACGCAGCCACGGCCAACTACCGGGGCTGTTTTTTGTCCCTTATTTATGACATGCGTTATTCTGATGGTTTATCTAACAAAAAACGCTAAATTTGTCCCAAGCAAGCATAATTCTCACATATAATGAAGAAAAATATTTCCAACGGCGAGGTGGAAAGTCTTTCTAACGCGCCGTCGTATACATTCCCGAAGTATACGACTCAGATTATTAATCTCGTTAATGGCAATGCTCAGGGAACACGCCCTGATGTAGTTGGTCAAATGTCAGATTTAATCCAAGAATTCGATGGGAAATCCATTGAGGAGTGGATTAAATGGTACTCGGAAAGAATGCCAAATGCAGTCGATAATGCCACCGAAAAGGTTTATAATATGTTCCTTCAAATGAAAGAAGCGGCAGAACTCATTGACAAAGAGATGATTCGTAACTGGGTTAAAGATTTGGTATATACCAAGACATACTGTGGTTTAAAGTTCCAGGAAGCCATCATTTCTTATCTTGCAAAACAGCAAAATGTAAGTTATCGCTTGGCTAATCCTGATGAGGAAGCCCTTGGTATCGATGGTTTCATTGGCAAACAACCTGTAAGTATTAAGCCGAGCACCTATGACTCTAAGGAAATGATATTGCCTGAGCATATTGATGTTCCAATCATTACATATGAGAAGAAGAAAGGATATATCACCATCTTTTATCCCGATAATCTGTTCGGAGAGAAACAATCGACGCTGTTTTAATCTGCATTCAAAATGACCCAAAAGGTAACGATAAAGAATAAGAAGATTTCGAAAGCTATAGGCATCCCTGACATCTCAGTTCCAAAGTACTCTAAATCGGTTATTAATAATTCCAACGGATACGCGAAGGCGACCAAGCAGGAAAATGTGTCTCAAGTATCAGAAACAATAAAGGTGTTCCGAGATGACGACACTGTTCCTAATCATTCTCTTGAAGAATGGGAGAAATGGTATAATGAGCATTATCCCGAAGCTATAAAAAAAGCGACAGATGCGGCATGGAAAAAGTTCCAAGAAGTTAGGGATAAGCTTGCTGAAGTAAAGAGGGAACATATTGAAGCATGGGAAAGAGATCTCATTATCAATAAGACCTATTCAGGGCTTATGGTCCAAGATGCCATTATTAAACATATCGCAAAAGAACTCGGCGTAAACTCTCGACTCGGCAACACAAACGACGAAAAGCATGGCATCGATGGATATATTAATGATATTCCTGTCCAGGTTAAAGCAGATACTTATATCCAAGCCAAGCCCCTTGAGCACTTCGCAGAAGGTATTGTGATGATAACTTACTCAAAAGATAGCAGGACTAAGGATATTACGTTTTCATACAATCCCGACGATTTTGTAAAAGAATGATTTAGCTGTCATTATGGATGAGTTTGTATTAGGAATAGACCGAGATAAATTCAGTTCCACAAATGGTATGTGGAATAAGCTTATGCTCAATGACCCTTGGTCGGTTGGGTATGTTAGCACTCTCATTGAATTGCAATCATGGAAATCAAAAGAAGAGTGGGAAGATTTCTACTATCAAAGCGGTGAACAACGTCGTTCTTTGCTCGGGAAGAATCGTGCCATTCTTGACGATTTCTCATTAATCAGAACAAATAGAGCTGAGGTTAATAAGCTTTCCTGGGATGTTAAGAATCTTAATACTCAGTATGGGAGGACAAGAGAAGATTTGAACAAACGAGCCGAAGCCCTTTATGCTGCTGTACGCAATAATGGACATGGTTTGACTCTTGAAGAATGCGAGGAGTGTGTTCGCTTTAGAGTAATCTGTGAGACCTGGAATGGCATTATTCTTAGGGAGAATAATACTATCGCAGTTTTAACGGAGCAATTCCCTATGCTTTCTTTTGAAAAGATGTCCGGAGAAATCGACCACACATACGCTGTCGATTTCGAGGCTTCCCGTTCTGGTTCTCTTATTTGTGGTATTCAAATTAAACCCAAGAGTTATACTTGGGATGCTCCATATATCGCAAAGGCAAGAACGGCAAATAAGGCGAAGAACGCCGTCTATACTAAGCTAAAAGGAGTTCCCGTGTTCGACATCATTTCGAAAACAAATGGTGAAATACAGAGTCCCCAAGTGTTGGAACAGATAAGAAACCTTATCTAAAAGCAAATAGTCCTGCTTTTCAAAAGCGGGCCTGTCAATTAGAATAATAATCCTTCCGGTCTGGGGATTCTGTTTATATCTGATGCGTCTTCATAGGTTACAATAGCAAGAGTATCGTTCTTGCTGCTTGTATCTATTTGAATGAGATAATGAATCTCTAATTCCTCCTCCTGAGACGTCATTACATCAGAACCAAGAGTGTTATTATAGTGCTTAAACGGTCCCTTTTCTGCCGACCGCGCTTTTACAAAATCAGAGTGTTTGTCGAAACGGTTTTTGATGACACTATTAAAGTCAGCTATACTGAATCCCTTTAAGTTGTCTTCAATTGATGATTTCAACTTATCGTCGATTTCAAAGCCCACACTGTTTCGCCCCGAAGCCATAGCAGCAAGCATTGTAGTCCCCAATCCGAAAAAAGGGTCTAATACTGTATCGCCATACTGCGAATACATATTAATCAGCCGATACGGAACCTCAAATGGATAGGCAGCACTTCTATCCCTGGTTTCCGAGTTTGCAATCTTTTGTTTTGTCCCTTTGAGGTCCCAAACATCAGAAAACCATACATTCCGTTCTTCCCAGAAAAAGGCACTATTCTTACGCGCAACTTTCTGCTCAACCTTCTTATATTCCCTTTTAGAGCCTTTCCTAAAGATAAGAATGTATTCGTGTTCAAGCGTCACATACGCCCCGCATGGAAGCATTCCACTTCCCATGAATTTGTTAGGAGCATTTGTCTGTTTCCGCCATATGATATTGGGAAGATTATTAAACCCCAAATCAAGACAGGTTTTAACTATGCGAGAATGATTGTTAAATAACCGGAACTCACCTTTAATCGTTCGCGTGGCATCGCCGATGTTGATACATAAAAAGCCTCCTGGTGTGAGAACTCGGTAGCACTCCTGCCACACCTTGTCTAATTCTTGATGGGCGGCTTCAAATGCTACTTCTACCAATCCTTTATTAAGTGCCTCTGCAAAAGTGGCATTCTGCGATGCCAAAATCCCATCCCACATTTCAATCATAGGATATGGAGGTGAGGTAATTATCTCGTTAATGGATGCGTCTGCAATGGCAGACATATCCTGGGCCGGGTGGAAAAACAATCTATGCGTCGTTCTCATCAGAATTATCAATTTGAGGCAAAAATAAGAAAAAAGCAGGTAAAATCCAAAAAGACATCAACTTTTATCCTATATTTGTAGCGTGATGCTTGCCGCTCTTACGACAAGTAAAGTTAACAATTGTTTTTAATTGCTCAAAGGAGATTGGTATGAAACAAGACACTTATGAAGTTGTATGCTGGCCTGAGATTCAGTTCTTGTTTGGCGAGGAAGGGTTCGAGCAGAATTCTTATCTCATAAATGATGAGAAAGGAATAGATGATTTCGGGAGCAGTGCCTATTTTGTAAATTCTGATTGGCTCCGATTACACACATAATTGCACTACAATTATGAGAAGTTTGTTTATTGTGGATAATGTGCTATCTTTGCGTCAGGCAAGACACATGTTAAAACAAGATCGTACTATTATTCACGTGGAGGTCAAGGACACCCACGAGCATTTTTACTTTGGGTCAGCGGCAGCAATGTTCGAGGACTCAAGAGTAAAGAATTTGCTCAAGATAAAGTACCAAACATTCCGGACCAAGCGAATATCAGAGGATAAACCCTATGAAAACGAATATGTAATAGTTCGCAAGGGTGACCTCAATACAATTGACCACAGCGAATTATAGAAGCGTTGTCGAGCCTGTTTGTGCATCTTTTAGTATTGCCCGCACAAATCCTTCTGCATCTATCTTCATTACACGCTGTTGGTCGCTGATTTCATATTCGTATCTTACCTCCAATATCTTAACCGGACCCATATTCGGCATATTAACATAACCATCCTCGAAATAGAAGGTAAACGGGAAGTCTTCCGTTGGGTGGTCTGGAATTTCCGTTTCCATCTGTTCAAGTGAGCTGAGTGCTTTTCCATTACAATCTCTAATAATGTTATCCGTCGTTTGCAATGGAATGTGTGTGGCATGGCTCCATTTATTGTCATTATCAAAACGCATCAGGTCAAGATTGCGTCTATATCTGGAGAAGTCCATCCCGTGGTTTATCGCCCATTCCTCATCTACTTTATATAGCGTGTGTCGCACCTCAAGATGAGTATTATACTCGATCTCGCCGATGATTGATTCACCGTAGCCAGGAGTCCTTAACTCCTTCAACGAGATTCCCCACTCTTTCGCGTACCGTTTTGCGCCCTCTTGAAACCCCTTCTTGGTTACAATGATGCCATTCACGTCATTCAGGTCATCCAGTACGCCTTTGAAATTCTGCACAACTGATATTGGGACAGGTCGATTATAATTCTTGCACTCGATTGCGACCTTATGCTTATTACCGGCAACTTCATATTCCCAATACACATCTATCTGATGCTTCTGACCAGAGCGGCCTTCCAACTTTACATCATGAAGCACTTGAGTTGCCTTTACGACATCGGTATTCACCAACTGCTGATAGATTTCTTGGGTAAAACGCTCGTATTCTGTATTCTGATTCATAAGGACAACTAAAAACTCTATGCTACGAAGTTACTTAAAATCGGCAGATTCCCCAAATCAGATCAAAAGCCCCAATCTTGTAGAATAAAAGAAGAATATGATACGTCCATCGACAAGAAAGGAAAGCGGTACTCGCTCGTCTGCCGATTGATGCGCAACGTCAGACCAGCGATCTTCAATGCTACCATTCGCTGCAAGACTGTGTCAGAGCAAGTCTGCCACAGACTTGCGGACGCCCTCCCCGCGATTAAAGGAAAAGCGGCCACGGTCAGCAGTCGATTGTTCCGCTCGCTAACGCTTACTCCACAAACGCCGGCTCACCGTGCTGGTTTATCCCCCACCGCCCCCAGCAGCCATAAACGCCCGGGAGACGAAGTGTCAGCGCGACCGTCTGTGCCTCGAATCCGCATACATTACATAATCCCGTCAGGATTGTGTTAAGTACGCTCCGTCAGTGAGTTGCGGACGTCCTACCTCGAAACTCCCTGGCGAGTCGGCGGCAGGAAAGGGTATAAATATATATCAGGGAAGCCGCGGCTCTCGCCGCTGCGGGTGCTTTGGATATTGGTTAAATCGCTGATTTTTGGCACCTTTGTATTGGCTCCGAGGTTACTATTTGCTACCTCTCAACCCAAAACTTGTAAACATAGGCTATGCCCCAATTTCGTCCATCCATACTCGTCAGTGACGCCTACGGTTCCGCAGGCAATACCACCTGGTATCATAGGGACGGCAAGTGCTATACCCGGAAGCGTTCGCATCCCGTCTATGAGTACTGCGGGCCAGTTGGAGCATCTGGACGTGCATCGCAGGGCATTGGCCGCTTGGAGGACTGTTCCCCACTCTACACAACTCGTCTGGAATCGTCTCGCGGCGGAGGTGGAACCGCGTCGGCCTCCTTTCGATCACCGGGCACTTATCTTCGGCCAGAATCTGTTCGTGTCGGCTTACCACGGATTCTTCACGCTGGGAGACGAGCATCTTCCCGAACCACAGCGTTTCGACTCCTTCCCTCCTTTCGCCATCCGGCTGTCTGATGCCATTGTGGGTGATACCGGTGCCGGAGCGTTATCGTTTGCTTGCGAAGATTCAACTGACGGAGCCTGGGCGTGGATGTCATCCGGGTATGCTTCGGAATTATCTCGCTGATGAACTCTGTGGAACAGATCCGGTCCACGTCAGGATACCCGATAATGTTTCCCGGGCCGGTGCCGCCTTGAACCGGTACCAGGTACACTGCCGTTTCATCCTTCTGGACACCGTGACCGGCTACCGCAGTCAGTACCAGAAGGAATCTTTCCTAATTGAGTGTGTGTAGAAAGATCTATTGATCCTCGACCAGGATGTAACTGGTATTCTTGCTACCTTCCTCTCCTTTCACCAAGATTCCCTTCTCAATCAAATCATTGATGTCACGAAGGGCGGTGGCTTGCGAGGTCTTGCAGATTTTTGCCCATTTCACGGTTGTGAGTTTGCCGTCGAATCCATCCCATAAGCGGTTCACGACCTTGACTTGGCGCTCATTCATCGCCACGTCACGATGCTCCTGCCAGAACATGGACTTCTTCACTACGCGACTGACGATGTCTACGCTGAGTTCCATTGCATCCTTAAGTGTCTGAAGGAACCACTCGAGCCACAGGGTAATATCAACGTCTCCTATCGTGGTGCTTTCCAGTGCATCGTAGTAGCCGTTCTTATTCCTAAGAATTTCAGCTGACATACTATAGTAGCGATGAGGGATACCGTCAGCCCTGGCCAGCAGCATATCGGTGATGGTCCTTGTCAGACGGCCATTTCCGTCATCAAACGGATGGATGGCAACGAACCACAGGTGAGCGATGGCTGCTTTCAAGACCGGATCGGTATTGTTCTCATTATTGACCCAATCCAAGTACATGGCCATTTCCTTGGGAACATCCGCCGAAGCCGGGGCTTCGTAGTGAACCTTTTCCTTTCCAAATGCCCCGGAGACAACTTGCATGGGTTCTTCTCCAACCCTCCAACCTGCCACCGTTATCGGATGAATACCGCTACGCCCCGTGGGGAACAAAGCGGCATGCCAATTGAACAGACGCTGTTCGGTCAGCTCCTCGGAGTAATTGCGGACGGCGTCAATCATTACCTGAACTACACCTTCGGTATAGTGATCCGGCTCCGGGAGACCTTCCGTGGGAATACCGAGATGCCTCGCTACCGATGAACGCACCCTGTCTGCATTCAACAGAATTCCTTCTATCTTATTGGATCTGATAACGTCTTCAGTCATTACGTCCAGAGACGTCTTGGATTGAATATCAAACCCCAGGCCGCCCATCATACCGGCGATTCGACCTTCCAAAAGACGCACTTCGGAAAGCAGGTTCAGTATTATGTCGGACTCCCAACGGAATCTGGGCCAACCAGGGTATTGCCATATGTAGTACGGTCTCATATCTCGCTCATTTTTCTGCAAAAATAAGCAAATGAAGCGAATCTTACAACTATTCTCTTCAAATTTTGATTAGAATATGGATGTGATTCACTTCATCTACCATAACAAATTAGGGCAGTTACCTGCATAAAAAACCGCTGTAATCAAATGACTGCAGAGGGTTCGGATGAGGGTAAGCATGGCTTCTGCCCTGCTCTTTGGCTACTCACCCGCGGTTCAGGTGACGGAAGCCAGCATGATGCCGGACTTCTCGCCAGTGGCGCTGTTCACGAAGTAGTAACGGAAGAACACCTTGGGAGCGCCGGCACCCAGAGCTCGAAGATGCCGCAGTGCGCGCTGCAGTCGTATACTCTCTTTTCAGCTCGCGCAAGGCCTTGGGCGTCGACGAAAGAGCCTGGCCTGAAGACGTCCTTGTCCGCGTGAAGAAGGGCAAAGACGGGAAGGTCTCCAATACTCCGGTGCACTGTCTTGTCGTGTGCCTTAAATCAGAGCTTATGGAGGCACTTATGCAAAGACGGAAGATCAGACCGCGACGGGAGCCTTGATGGCGGGCCAGGGGTCGTAGCCTTCGAGGGTGAAGTCTTCGTACTTGAAATCGAAGATGGACTTCACATCGGGGTTGATGCGCATTGTCGGGAGCGGACGGGGCTCACGGGAGAGCTGCTCGCGGACCTGATCGAAATGGTTCAGGTAGATGTGGGTGTCGCCTGTGGTGTGGATGAAGTCGCCGGGCTTCAGGCCGCAGACCTGGGCTATCATCATCGTCAGCAATGCGTAAGAGGCTATGTTGAAAGGGACTCCGAGGAAGGTGTCGGCGCTGCGTTGATAGAGCTGGCAGGAGAGCTTTCCATCGGCCACATAGAACTGGAACAGGCAGTGGCAAGGCGGAAGGGCCATCTTGTCAACCTCTCCGGGATTCCAGGCGGTGACGAGCATTCGTCTCGAATCAGGATTGTTCTTGATCATATTCACCACCTGTGTGAGCTGGTCGATGGATCGGCCGTCGGGTGCCGGCCAGGAGCGCCATTGGTGGCCATAGACAGGGCCAAGGTCACCGTTCTCGTCGGCCCATTCGTCCCAGATGGAGACCCCATGGTCCTTGAGATACTTGATGTTGGTGTCGCCGGAGATGAACCACAGAAGTTCATAAATGATAGATTTCAAGTGAACTTTCTTGGTGGTCAGAAGCGGGAAACCTTCGGAGAGGTCGAAGCGCATCTGGTAGCCGAAGACGCTTTTGGTGCCTACGCCGGTGCGGTCATGCTTGACCACACCATCGTTCATTATATGACGCAGAAGATCCTGATACTGTTTCATTTGTGAATATTCAAAATTGCAATAGTTATTTCGGTCACTTTGGCAGGCTCGGTGACCGAAGCGTGTATGGCTCAGTGACCGGCTTCCTACTTCCTGACCGAGAACGCCCAGATGATGGCCTCGCTGAAGGTCTCGCCCGGACGAAGCACGGTCGTAGGGAACTCAGGCTTGTTAGGCGAATCCGGACAGTGCTGGCACTCGATGGCAACACCTTCATAATCGTGGTAGCCACGTCCGCACTTGCCTGCCGGGCAGCCCTCAAGCCAGTTGCCGGTGTAAATCTGGACGGCTGGCTGGGTGGTCAGAACCTCAAGCTGACGGCCGCTCTCCGGAGAGTACAGCTGAGCCGCCGTCTGAAGCTGACCAGCCTCATAGTCGTTGATCATGAAGCAGTTGTCATACCCCTTACCATAGTTGAGAGCCGGGAAGTCAGCCTTGATCTCCTCACCGATTTTCTTGAACTCCCTGAAATCCATAGGTGTACCTGCAACCGGGTCTGGCTCTCCTACAGGAATCAAGGTCTCGTCAGTCGGCAGATAGACCTCGGCGTTGAGTTTCAACTCGTGATCGAGGATATTCCCGTTCCCCTCGCCATTCAAATTGAAATAGGCGTGGTTGGTAAGGTTCACGACAGTTGCCTTGTCGGTCTGCGCCGTGAAAGTCAGTTTGAGAGCGTTGTCCTCGCTCCACTCGTAGTGGGCGACAACCTTCAGATTGCCGGGATAACCAGCCTCACCGTCCTGCGAAAAGTACTGGAACTCAACGGCATCACCTTCGACGCGGCTGTCCCACACCTGATTCTGGAATCCATCCGGACCGCCGTGCAGATGGTTCGGACCGTTGTTGATCGGCAATGAATATTCCACCCCGTCAAGCGTGAACTTTCCGAGGGCTATGCGGTTGGCGTAGCGTCCAGGGCACTTTCCGGCGCAAGGGCCGTCGGCGAAATAATCCTCCGGCTTGGTGTAGCCAAGAACCACATCGGCGATCTTTCCGTCCTTGTCCGGCACGGCGATCGACACGATTCCGGCACCTATGCTTGAAAGGCGCACGAACGCGCCGCTTTCATTCTCAAGAGTATAAAGGAATATCTCCTTTCCGTCAGGGGACGTACCCCAAAGTTCCTTGGTGATCTTCATATTCAGTGTTATTTTAGATTGTCAAGATATGGCAGGACATTCTCCACAGGAGCGTCCTTCATTATCACTTTCTTCTCGGAATCAAGCACATACAACGACGGAATAGCCCGGACATTATAGGTGACATCGGAGCGGATTATGTAGCTCTGGTCGTAGCCGTTGTACCAATTCTTAGGATAGACGGAGGCATTTTCACGCCACTTGTCCAATTCCTCGTCAATGTAAACATTCACCACGGCAAGCCTTCCGGAGGCCACCAGATCAGCGATTTTCCCGTCCGAAGTCAGGCTCTCGATGATCTCCTTGCAGGCAGGACAGCCCGGATTGGTGAAGAACAGAAGGGTTGTCTCAGCCTTGACTCCGTAAAGAGTATGCCGCTTCCCACCCAAATCGGTGAAGGTAAAGTCAGCCGCAGGCGATCCTATCATATTCAGAGAACACATCTGGGCGTCGTGGTCGTAGGCTGGCTTCATATCGGGGTCAACATAGTCCGAGACGGCCAGACGGGAGACGTAAGGCAAGTAGAGATCCTCGTTCCTTACAGGCGAATTAGGGTCGTAGAGGTACTTAGGAACCATCTCCTCGAAAAACTCGAAGACATTAGTTGATGTGTCGGCGGCCTCGAATTTCTCCACCTTGTCGAAGAAACCGGCCATAGCCTTTCTGCCGAAATCTATGCCGCACCCCCTTTCCAGAAGGGTCACGTATGTCCCAAAAGCCTTTTCAACCTCATCCGCCGGCACACCGTTCACGATGCCCGAATCGCACGGATACGCTTTGGCCAGAAACTCGTTCCAATAATTCGAGAGAACATATTCTGTCGCCTCCTTAGGTTCGGTGATCACCGCCGGCGGCTCAGGCATCGATGGGAAATGATGCGGCTGGAACGCGGTCGCCTTGCTGTTTCCGCGCCCTCCGCAACCCACCATCATCAAGGCGCAAAGCATTATCAATGAATATGTCAGGAGATGTCTCATACTTTAATCGTTCTTTTCCAGCAGACTCTGGGAGATGTTGATGATGAAGTCACCCATCTTCTCAAGCTCCTGCACTATGTCGATGTAGAACACTCCTGTCTGGTAGTTGTAGCCTTCCTTCTCGATGTTGACGATGTGCTCCTCGCGCAGGCTGTTGCGGTACTCGTTGATGTTATATTCAGCGTCCTCGGCGTTGGATATGTCCTTGAGGAAGAGGGCAGAGGATTCGAGATTGTCAACCATTGCCTTGAAGGCCACGTCCAGAAGATCGAGCATCCTGTCAAGCCTCTTGACCATCTCGTCATCGAAGGTCTTGCCGTGGTCAAGGGCGCGCTTCATCATCCTGCCGATGGCCTCGCCGGAGTCTCCGATGCTTTCCAGCTCGCCGATCACCCTGTACATCGACTTGATTCTCAATGCGGAGACAGCGCTGATGTCACCCTTGGACACCTCGTTCAGGTAGGAGGCGATCTCATATTCAATCTTGTCCGTGATGCTCTCGTACTTGACAAGTTTCTCATTGACGGACTCAAGTTCGGATTGGGTCTTGGCGCTCACCGCACTGCGGATGAAGCCGACCTCCCGGCAGCATATTTCCGCAAAATGAATGATTTCCTGCTTGGCCTCGTCGAGGGAAAGTTCCGCCGTGGAAAGAGGTCCGCCTTGAATGAACTTGAGGCGATAAACCTCCTCCTCTCCCTTAGGGGTAGGGATGATCCTGTTGACCGCTTTGACGAGCTGAGGGATGAACCAGACGAGAATCAGGGTCGTGGAAAGGTTGAAGACCGTGTGCAGGATGCATATTCCGTAAAGCATCGAGTTCTGCTGCTCGGGTGAGAAACCTCCTGCGGCGGTCGTTCCGTCGAACAGGGTGACAGGGTTCTCGAAGCCTATCGCGGTGGTCATCGAGGCGATGATCCTCATCAACGGGTTGAAGAACACCAAAGCCAGGACTACGCCGATCACATTGAACAGGGTGTTGGCGATGGCCGTCCGCTTGGCCGAATAGTTCGCCACGGCGGCGGCGATGTTGGCGGTGATCGTGGTTCCGATGTTGGCTCCCAAGACCATCGCGGCGGCCATCTCGAAATTGATCCAGCCGTTCGCCACAAAAACCATCGTCAGAGCAAGGGAGGCGCTGGAGGCCTGCACTATCACGGTTATCAATGCACCAACAAGGGTGAATATGATCACGGAGAAAAAGCCGTAGCTGGTCAGGTTCTTCACAAGAGCCAGAACCTCAGGATATTGGTTCAGGTCCGGCACCGAGTTCTTCATTGTGGCGAGACCTATGAGCAGGAACGCGAATCCGATGATGAACTCACCGATGTTGCTGTTCCGGTTGCTCTTGAGGGTCATCATGAAGAATCCCAAGGCGATGAACGGAACCGCGAACGCTCCGATGTCATAGCTGAATCCGAACAGGGAGATCATCCACGCCGTGAGCGTCGTTCCGATGTTCGCCCCCATGATCACCCCTATGGCGTTGCCAAGGGCGAGCAGACCGGCGTTGACCATGCTGACGACCATCACGGTCGTTCCGCTTGATGACTGGATGAGGGCAGTGATGACAATACCCGTGATGATACCTTTGAAGGTCGTCGACGTCATCGACGCCAGAAACGATCGCAGCTTGTCACCCGCCGCCTTCTGAAGACCCTCGCTCATCATGGTCATTCCGTACAGGAACATCGCCATAGCTCCGAGCAGGGTAAGAATCTGTAGAAAAACCTGCATCTATCTTCTTAAGAATATTCCTACAAATTTACTCAAAATTCTTTTTGGTATTTAAATGATTTCAATAAAAATGAGAAGACTTTCACTAATGTGTCTGCGAAATACACTCGTCTGAAAATCAATGAATCAAGCGATTGTCTTTAGTTAGGCTACACCAAAGGGAATCGTTTAATTCATTACTGTTCAGACAGTTATAAAACACCAAACAAAATGCAGAGAGACCGGCTTGTCAAGGATGATGGTGCACCATCAGAAAGACATTCCGAAAGTAAGTCCGTTCCATAAGCTCACATCAACAGCCGTAATACAAAGCACTTTAGAGCCGATTCCGCAAAACGAGTTTTTTTTACGACCAAACCATTGTCTTAACTCTACCCCAAAACCCACAATGAATTTGGTCTGAATAATATTCCCTGAAAAGGGTCCATACAGGAAACCAGTCTCTATGCTCGGAACAAGCTGAAAAGAACTCTCCCACGCTTTCACGTACGAATAGTTGAGCGTTCCGCCATAAAAAGCTCTTTCCACACCAGAATGCATAAAACATGCGCCAATAAATGAATTATCCGGCAGATGGTAGCCGACTACAAGTTCCTCAAGCACATTTCCGATAGTAGCGCTGCCGGATAGATAAAGATTTGCATAGACATCAACTTTTATTTTATCCTGAGCATATAGTCCATTTATGCAGCTGCCACAAAACATGGCAATACCAACAATCGCTGAGTTAAAAATATTTATATTATTCTTTGACCATAACATATTCTGTATTCCATAATCTTGCACTAGCATTAGCTACAGTTAGCCCCTCTCTCAAGTTATGTTTGATAGGTTCAGCCACCGCAAAGATATCAATAATACACATAACACGGTCAACATACTCTCCTTTATTTTCTATTGGGTTAACTTTTTGCAAGCCTTCCAGTATAGGTTCAAAGATAGTGAGCTGTTGTGAATTTTCCGGGAATCCTCTTTTCAAAAAGGCAATATATTCATGTATGGATGTGTCTGTGGTACAAGAATCCACGCATTCCTTTATAACATCAAAATTATCTATAAGCGATAAGTACAAAAGCGTAGAGTCCTGATTAGCCAAAACAGACACTTCCTTTGCGATACGACATGCCATAATAGTATCCGGGGCCTCATAAAATTTCTCTCCATATTTATCATATAGATTAGTAATCACAGTATTATGCAGGATTCCGGCAGATGCTCCTTCACCAGTCCATTCTTCATTTTGAAGATATGTCATCGAAATAGATCCCTCCAACAAAGGAACTGATTCGACCTTAGAAGCTGTTTTGAATTGTTTGTTTGAAGGTTTGAGAGTGAAAAACTTCAGTTTCGACCGCTTCTTCCAAGGAAGATAGCGGTGCTATCTGACTGAAGAAGCGGGAAGAAAATGAAGATTTTTCACCTCAAAGAACATTTCAAACAATTCAAAACAGCTTCTTATTATCTATCCAGTCGAAAAAACGGTTTGAAGCAGCAATCGCACAAGCAACAGAAACATTCTGCACTATAGGGATTTGCAAAGCAACAAAAAGAACTTGCCTTGTGATAAAAGCCTTGTGATAAAATCACTATCTTCGCAGATGACTTTTGAATATGATCTTATGGCTAAGACTGGTATCAAGATATTTACTGTGATTCTTCTCGCATTGACCAGCTTCAAATCCAGCGCGCAGTTCTCGCTGACGGGGAATGATCCGGCGGCGCTGCGGTGGAGGCAGATGGAGACGGAGAACTTCAGATTGATCTTCCCGAAAGGAGAGGACTCACTGGCAAGGGTTTACGGGACGGAGCTGGAGGTGGCGCGGCTAAGGATAGCAAGATCATCAGGTTACCTTATCGGGCAGAGTTACAAGGGGAAGATGCCGGTCGTGCTGCACAGCCGCTATGTGCTGCCGAACGCTTCGGTCACATGGGCGCCGAAGAGAATGGACATATTCACAGTCAACGATCCTTATGAGCCAATGGCGATGCCATGGGTGCGAAATCTGGCGATCCATGAGGGGCGGCACGCGGCGCAGATGCAGTTCGGGGCGGACAGAGGCAACAAGGCGCTGCATTGGCTTTTCGGAGAAATGGCGGCCGGAGCTTTCGCTGGAATATACCCGGGACCGGCGTTCCTCGAAGGCGATGCGGTGGTGGCGGAAACGGCGCTCAGTCGGAGCGGACGTGGAAGACAGGCCTCGTTTCTTGAATATCTGAGGCCGGCTTTCGACTGCGGCGACCGGCGGGACTACTACAGATGGTTCTATGGATCAAACAAGAACTATACACCTGATTATTACAGGGTTGGCTATATGCTCATCGCCGGGACGAGAGTATTCTTCAACGATCCTCTTTTCACTCAGGAATATTTTGACCGGGTTGTCCGCAAGGGCTGGCTCTTCAATCTCCAGAAGACCGTAAAGGCCGCCAGCGGAAAAAGTTTCAATGAATCTTTCCGGATCATAGAGGAGAATTTCCAGCAGCTTTGGAATGTTGAGACTGCACTCAGGGAGCCGTTCATGCCGTCAAGGCAGGTCAGCCGGACACCTTCGATGCACACGGAGTACAAAGGGGCTGTCACAGTTGATGGTTCGGGAATATATTCCCTCAAGTCAGGGATGGCCACCGCCAACAGCCTCGTTCGACTGGACGCCTCGGGTAATGAAAAGAGAATCAGGTCTTTCGCCTCCTACACGAGCAGCCTCTTCCTCGATTCAGAAAGTCAACGAATATTCTGGAGCGAATCCGTGGCGGGGCGTCGGTGGACCCTCGGCGGAAACTCGCGGATTCGTTATGTGGATCTGACAAAACCGAGGAAAGTCCATGATCTGACAAAAAACGGAAGGTATTTCAATCCGGCACCGGCACCTGACGAAAATGTCATCGCCGCCACTGAATATCCTTACGCGGGAGGATCGCGGATCGTTCTGCTGGCCACCACTGATGGATCTGTCAAGGAATCGTTCATCGCTCCGGACTCGCTTCAGTTCACGGAGTCGGCCTGGATCGGAGACAGGCTTTTTGCGGCAGGATTGTCGGAGAACGGAATGGGAGTCTATGAGATTGTCGGACGGATGGCCAACGGCAAGGCTGCTCTCCGTCAATTACTTGGCCCTCAACCCGTCACCCTCTCACATTTTCGCACCGTTCCGGCTGTTGGATCTGCGGTTCGACAGGACTCACCGAACTTCGGAATGTCCGGCAAAGAAGAAACCTTCAACTCAGGTCACTTCGACAGGCTCAGTGACCGGTCGCCGAGCCATCAGTCCGGCAATGCTCGGAGAACGGAACAGGATCGGGCGCCGGGTCATCAGTCCGGCAATGCCCGGGGAACGGAACAGGATCGGGCCCCGGGCCTGTCGAAGCGCCCGGTTTCTGAAGGAACACAACTGTCTTTTCTATGCGACAGGACTGGAGTGACGGAGTTATATTCATTGGACGTGGAGAACCTGACACTGCGGCAGTTGACAGCGACACGCTACGGGATCAGCTCACCGGTGTTCAAGGCTGACACGCTGTATTACAGTTCGTTGGCGGCATCGGACAGACCTCGAGACTACAAGCAAGGACGGATGATGTACGCCACAGCGGTAAGCGACCTGCCGATTACCGAAGTCCGCTACGAGGATATTCATAAATACCCTGTCGCAGACGCGCTTACAGCGCAGGAAACCGCCCTTGGCGACTCAATCGCCGTTGCCGCGGAGGTAAAATTTTCGCAACCGGAAAGATATTCAAAGATCAGACTCCCGCATATTCATTCCTGGGCGCCGGTCTATTTCAACTACGACAACGTCGAGTCCATAAGCGGTGACGACTACTACAAGACCGCCTCGCTTGGCGCCACCGCCATGTTCCAGAACCTGCTCAGCACCGGCTACGGAATGGTAGGCTACGGAGCTCATGAGGATCCGTACAAGGACGGGGATTGGAGACATTCCGGACACTTCAAGTACATATTCACAGGTCTTTGGCCGGTGATTGAGTTCTCCGCCGACTTCAATGACAGAGCCGCGATGGACATTCAGAAAATCCAAGTCTCGAAGGAAAAGATGTACAGGCTTTACAACAAGGGCACTCTGACCGACAAGCCTTATTTTGAAGGAGGGTTGAAAGTCTATATTCCGTTCAATTTCTCGTCAGGCGGCATCAACCGGGGACTGATTCCGCAGGTCAAGTACAAGTTCACCAACGACAGGTACAATGACCAGATTCTGTTCCAGCACATCGTGAAAAAAGACGGAAAGGATGTGACCGAGACCTATAGCACAATCGGCGAAAACAACATCTCTCCGCTTCAGACTCTGGATGCATCGATAAGAGGCTATGTCATGAGACAGAAAGCCCCGTCACAGGTCTTTCCGTCGCTCGGATTCGGTGCGGAACTGGGATTTCACTTCAGACCGGGCCATATGAAGGCCTACAATCCGACCGCTTATCTTTACACCTACGGCTATCTTCCAGGGTTCACGGCCCGTCAAGGACTCAGGCTCACCGCGTCGATGGAGGTGTGGTACGGGCCATACGAAGAGGGCGGAATCATGGAAGGAGCATTGACTGCCATTCCAAGAGGGTTCGTGGACACCAACCTTAAAAGCATCATCAACTCATGCTCGGAGTCCAGATGGAGGGTCACAGCCGACTATGCGATTCCTTTCGCTGACGTGGACTGGTCGTTCCTCAGCCCCGTGGCCTACGTCAAGAACTTCGAGCTGACGCCGTTCTTCGACTGGTCCTACCAGACATTCAGTTGGAACCACGAACTGCATTACAATCCAGGAGCGGTCACGGGCGAGAACCTGTTCAGCGTCGGAGCCGACCTCACCGTCAGGCTCGGCAACTTCTTCTGGCTCCCTTACGACACGCAGATCGGCATCCGCTACGCCCGCAACTTCTGGCACTACATCAACCGCTTCCCGATCTCCAACCTCAACAAGGACTACATCGGCTGGATATTCAGCATAAGTCTTTAGATAGTTTTAGTGGCGCCAAAGGGATCTTCAATGTAGATTTGTACCTTAAAGCCCCCTCCGGTGTACCAACTGCCACCAAAGCCACACTCGGTACAGGAGACACCCCTCTGGTGTACCAAACGCCACTTCAACTTTTGAAAAAGTTTTGCGAGAAACCGTCAGTTATTATATCTTTGCAAAATAGTAAAACATTATACTAATTTTTCTACAGATGGAGAAAGGCAAGACTGCTCCCGCGTTTTGGGGCAAGGAGGACTGGCAGGCAATCTGGATCGGCGGCATCGTGATCGTCATCGCCTGCATCGCTGTCCTGACGAAAGCATTTGATTTTTCGGCGGTTAAATTCGCGACTTGGACTCTCGGAGAGAATCTCTCGGAGGCCGCTGCGGCAAAGGTTGTCCCGTTGTCTGAACAGCTTGGAGCCTGGGCGTTCTGGCGCAAGTTCCTCGTGACGTTCATCACCCTCGGAGCGTTGTTCACGATCGGAGTCAAACTCCAGGGCGAAAGCGTGAAGAAATATATTCCCGCCATCATCGGACTGTTCGTCATCGCTCTGGTGGTTCGTCTCATAAGCGCTGAATATACCCTCAACCGCTACCTCGAATGGGCTTTCTGGGCACTTCTGGTCGGCCTTCTGATCTCCAACACGGTAGGTGTCCCGAACTGGCTCAAACCAGCCATCAAGACTGAGTTCTACATCAAGTCCGGCCTTGTCATCATGGGATTCTCCGTGCTGTTCTCAAACATCGCAAAGTTCGGTCTCTATGGCCTTGGAATTGCCTGGATCGTGACCCCGATTGTAATCCTGTTCATGTGGTGGTTCGGAACCAGAGTGCTTAAGATCGGCAACAAACCGCTTGTCATAACCATGGCGACGGCAACCAGCGTCTGCGGAACCAGCGCGGCGATCGCCACCGCGGCGGCATCAAACGCCAAGAAGAACGACCTCTCCATCACGGTGTCCATATCCATCATATTCACTATCATTATGATGGTGCTTGAGCCTGTGATCATCAAGGCCTGCGGGATGTCGCAGATCATGGGCGGATCTCTCATCGGTGGGACAGTTGACTCCACAGGAGCCGTCGTTGTGGCAGGTACTGCCCTTGGTCCGGAGGCTCAGCAGGCGGCTGTGCTTGTGAAGTCAATCCAGAACATACTGATCGGTTTCATCGCTTTCTTCGTGGCCGTCTTCTTCGCCACAAGGGTAGAGAACACAGGAACTAAAGTGGGTGCGGGAGAAATCTGGTACAGATTCCCGAAATTCATCCTCGGATTCTTCATCGCCTCAATGGTGGCCTCTTTCCTCATACAGCCTCTCTGCGGAGCAGATCAGGTCGGAGCGATCAACAAGGTGCTTGACCAGTACAAGAACTGGGCTTTCGTGCTGGCGTTCACCAGCATCGGACTGGACACCAACTTCAAGGAGATCATCAAGCAGATGCAGGGCGGCAAGGTGCTATGGCTCTACATCATAGGCCAGCTCTTCAACATCGCGCTGACGTTCTTCGCCGTCTGGCTTCTCCTCTCAGGCAAATTCTTCCCGATCCCTGTCCTTGACTGATGAATATCCCGGGAAAAAGAATCGTCAAGGTTCTTACCCTGACCGTAATAGGGGCGACCGTTCTGGCCGCCCTTTACATAATGGCGCACGGCCTCGGGCTCCAGGACTCGCTCGACTTCGGGGCGGGTGCATATTACTACGCCGACATCCCGGAGTTCGACAAGTTCACCCAAGGCACACATTATGCAGCCCGACTCCCGTTCTGGGTCTATGTGGTCCTGTTCCTCGCCTGGGGAGCGCTTATGTACAAGGTCTGGAAATGGCTTGATAAGTAGGAGGTTGGAATATTCTGACCGCCAGACAAGGAAGGCACTGAATATCCCTCGCAACGAAGTTCCCGAAAAAGGTGGTTCACCACTTTTTCAGTGTTCTGCCAGACAAGCCAGCGGCGATGTACAAAGTTGGTGATAATTAGAGAATATTTAGATTAAACGAATATGTCAGAGAAGGTTACGGCCGCATGTCCGGCCTGCGGAGAAAAGCACGGAATAGAAGTCTGGAACCGCATTAATGTCGGAGAGAATCCGGAATTGAAGGCTAAAGTCAAGGACGGCTCGCTGTTCGTGTGGGAATGCCCCCACTGTGGCAAGGCCAATCTCGTTCAAGGTCAGACGCTTTACCACGACCCGAACGAACGGCTTATGATCTGGCTTATGCCCGACGGAATCCTTCCGGAAGCGCAGGAAAAGGCTCTTGAGGCACAGTTCGAGAAGATTTCGCAGACGCTGGAAGGCTACACGCTCCGCCGGGTTAGCGACATAGGCTCGCTGATCGAGAAAGTAAACATCTTCGACACCGGACTGGACGACTGTGTGATTGAGATGTGCAAGTACATCACCAAGATGGAGATGATGGAGAAAGGCGGTTCCAAGGACTTGCTTGACACACCGTTCAAATTCTACCATGTTGACGGCCCGGACAACGACATCGAGTTCTCATACCCGAAAGACGGCCAGATGCACGGTCTCCGCATCGGCTTCAACGTCTATGAAGACTGCGCCGGCATCATCCGCCGCAACCCCTCCGTCAAGCCCTCCCCCGGCTTCTCCCGCATCGACCCCGCCTGGGTCGCCCGCTTCTTCAGATAAAGATCAGAACATATACGAATCCGCTCCCGTTCTATGCGCTGGTGGCTAAATCACTCACCGTCAATTCACTACAAGATACTGGTAGTCAAATCGGAAGGCCAGCGATATACAATTGATTGATATATAATTGCCTATCTACATTCAAGATTGTAGTAATATTCTAAAAGTTGTAAATTTTAGATTACATTTAGGCGAAACAATCCCCAAAGGTGTTGTTATTTTCGTAAATATACTTATCTTTATATCGTTTTAGATACACCGTGTCTGAAACTTACATATTGATGAAAGTGTTCACGCGCTATCCTTCAAAAGAAATCTGACAGTTTCAATGGATACAAGGATATGAACGACAACACTTTAAAATTTTCATTATTAGTCTTGAATAAATTATACCTTATTATGAACCTAAAAACCATTTTGGCTCTTTTATGTCCGTTGTTGGTTGTTTCATGCGGTAAGGAGTCGCTGCCCATCAGTCCGGAAAGGCAAGATGACATGACGGTCAGCTTCTTAGGGAACATCGGCCCTTCTACACGTGCCACAGACTCGAACTTCGAGACAGGTGACGCGATCGGAGTGTTCGCCATCGAGAAGACATCGTCCAATCCGGATGGTGACATCCTGACCAGCAATCACGCCGACAATGTGAAGTACTCCTATTCAGGAGGCAGTTTCAAGGGAGCGTCAACCGTCATCAAACAGATCACATTCCAGCGATTGATGTTTTACAAGGCAATCTATCCTTACACTTCATCTGCCAGAAATGAGTTCACATTCTCGGTCAAGACGAACCAATCCTACGGCGATTACTACACACTGAGCGACCTGATGACCGCGGACACAGACGCGACCACAGAGGTCACACCTCACTTGGTTTTCAACCATAAACTGAGCAACATCATCATCAACCTCAAGTACGAGGAAAAACCAGGTGGCTCTGAACAGATGTTTTTTAACAACGTGCTGGTTGAGGCAAAAGCCAACATCAATGAGAACACATTCACGGCCTTCGGAACGACCAAGACCGTGATCGCATCAGGGAATGGAAACAACAGCTTCAAAGTCATTCTCCCGCCGCAGACTATTGCGGAAAAAGTGACTTTGATCACATTGAAGGTCGGGTCCAAGACATTCACCTTCTTTCCGGAGAGTGATTTTATATGGAAATCCGGAATGCAGTACACCTACGATGTAACTGTAAGCAAGGCCGGCATCATATCCTTCACGTCAAGCATAAATCCTTGGGAAACGGACAATTAGCAATTCCACACAAAACATTCCCCAAAGTTTATACGATATATTCATAATTTGAAAGGGCCGCAGAGGAACAATCCCGTGCGACCCTTTGTCGTATTAAGTAAAATTAGATATTATTCAACTTTTCTTGCACCGTCGCTGATCACTACGTCGTAGAACTTAGGATCGTGACCGAACCTGGCAGGGAACTGCTCCTTGACCGCAGCGATGAACGCGTCGTAGAGCTCATCCTTCACGAGGTTGATCGTACAGCCTCCGAAGCCGCCACCCATCACGCGTGAACCGGTCACCTCGCACTTGCGGGCAAGCTTGTTGAGGAAATCGAGTTCCTCGCAGCTGACCTCGTAAAGTTTGCTCAATCCGAAATGAGTCTGGTACATCATCTCGCCGACGATGTCATAGTCACCTCTCTCAAGGGCGTCGCAGACATCAAGAACTCTCTGAACCTCACCGATGACGTACTCGGCCCTGAGAAAATCCTCGGCTGGAATCTCATCACGAACCTCGTCGAGCCAAACTCTCTTGGCATCGCTGAGGAATTCCACCTCAGGATGGTTCTTTCTGATGGCCTTCGCGGCGTTCTCGCAGGACTCTCTCCTCTTGTTATACGCCGAAGAGGCCAGTTCATGTTTCACACAAGAATCAACAAGGACGAGCTTGTACCCCTTTGGATCAAACGGGAAGTACTTGTACTCCAATGTTTTGCAGTTAAGACGGATGAGACTGCCTTTCTTTCCGAAAATCGAGGCGAACTGATCCATGATCCCGCACTTCACGCCGCAGTAGTTATGCTCTGTGGACTGGCCGATCTTGGCAAGGTCGAACTTGTCGATCTTGTTGTCGAACAGGTAGTTGATGGCATAAGCGAATGTACTCTCAAGAGCGGCGGATGAGGAAAGTCCGGCTCCCAGAGGAACGTCACCGGCGAAGACTGTGTCAAAGCCCTCTACCTTTCCGCCACGCTTCACGGTTTCCCTGCACACACCGAAGATGTAGCTGGCCCACTGCTGCTTAGGCTTGTCCTCCTCATTGAGTCCAAACTCAACATATTCATCATAGTCAAGCGAGAAAGCCTTTACTTTCTGCGTTCCGTTCAACTTGACCTCAGCCATGATTCCGCGATCAATGGCTCCAGGGAAAACGTAACCACCGTTGTAGTCAGTGTGTTCACCGATAAGATTGATGCGGCCAGCCGAAGCGAACACTTCGCCTTCAGCGCCGAAGAGAGTCTTGAATTTCTCTCTGATTCTTGTTTTCATTTCCATATTATGTGATTTTTTAAGTTTTGTTCGTTTAATGAAATCCTTTCGACCACAACGACCGAGACGGCTTCCAATGAGACAAATTTAACACTTTTTATTGATTATCTACCGAATCCTCACAACAATCGGACAATGATCACTCACTCCCCCTATGTAGCGTGGTCCAGAGTACGTCCGGAGCGGTTTTTCCCCAGAATGAGCATTGTCCCGCGTCATCAGAAACGGCAACCTCAAAACTTTCATTCCATGAATATGCCCGTTCAGCATAAGGTTCTCCGAAGCGAAGAACATGTCAATCATCTCCCATTTACCTGAATATCTTATCGTTCCCTCACCTCTTTCCGCCAACGGAGCCGCAATGTTCAACAAAGGATAAGGCTGTCCGTCAGTCAATATTCCGAAAGCCGGATTATCAGGTGTGTCGTTGAAGTCACCCATCGCGACTATATTCCTTAAGCCGGCATTTTGAAGCGAGTCAGTGGCGTTCCTCAATCTCAGGAGAGCCATCTTGCGCCTGTCATTGGTCTTGCCGCCGTATTTGGACGGATGGTGATTCACCAGAAACGCCACACTGTCCCCGTCCTGCCTCCGGAATTTTGTCAAAAGAATATCCCTGGTCCTCAACGGAGGGTCAGCCCCACCACCGACTCTCAAAGGCACAGCCTGAAGCAGTTCAAGTCTGGATAATCTGTAAAGAAGGGCAACATCAATCCCACGCGGGTCAGGAGAGTCAAAATGCACGATCTCGTAGTCTGTCTTGTAGAGAGGCGTGTCCTCCAAAAGCCTTTTGAGAACAAAACGGTTTTCCACCTCGGCGATTCCTATAACGTCTGGAAGCGCGCCCTCGCGGTCCTTTATCCAGAATATCGACTTCGCTATCGCATTGCATTTCGCCGTGAACCTGCGTTTTGTCCAATGCTTTTTACCGAATGAGGTAAATTCAGCCTCGGACTCGCTTCCGTTAAGGCTGTCCCTGCGCCAATCAAAGAGATTCTCCAGATTCCAGAACATGACAAGTGTCTGACCTTCTCTTCCTGCCACCCTGGATCCAAAACTAAAACTATGAAAGACAGAAACATCGTAGGCTGGCCGGAAGAGAAGAAGCGCAGACAGTATGATGAGCATCCTTTTCATTCCGCCAGCAAATATGCAGAGCAAAAACGTAAATAACGAAAAGAAACAGAAAAACTTTTTTTATGACATGTTCTTTTTGAGATTTGAATGTTTTTTATCCATACCAACCTTGGCAATCATTTGGAAATAAGTTGGCAATCTTTTGCAAAGGGCAGCTTAATTAACTGTAAAATAACATATTGCCAAAGATTTGGTAAAAATTTATCTTCTTAAAAAGGATTACTAAAACAAATCAAAACAGATTCATTATTCGTATCTTTGTCATAAAATAAATTTTATTGATTTAAGAACTTAATAGGATATGTCTTTGAAATGCGGAATAGTCGGACTTCCGAACGTAGGCAAGTCAACTTTGTTCAACTGTGTAAGCTCAGGCAAGGCCCAGAGCGCGAACTTTCCTTTCTGTACAATCGAGCCTAATCTTGGCTCGACGAACGTTCCGGACAAGAGGCTGGAGGTGCTTGCGGACATGTGCAAGCCTAAG
>ULKV01006463.1_pt1 | contig 32216 bp, 30 predicted proteins | sample 1951241 | NCBI WGS metagenome assembly ULKV01 (sample SAMEA4835509, study PRJEB28245) | human gut metagenome | biome: gut microbiome; material: fecal sample | place: Denmark | collected 2008
TAGCCTTGTGAAGTAATGGCGCAAATCAACGCACCTATGATGTTCATTACGAAATGTCCTGCAATAAGCACGCCTGCCAACGCAAATCTGCCGATAGTTCCGACTACTTTTAACGCTTTCATTTTAATACCTCCGTTATTTTACATAAACGATTTCATTTAAGATTTCTTCTTCGATAAGCCTTTGCATTTCCGTTTCCCTTTTCAGGTTTTCCATAAAGTCTGCCGACCTTTTGAAACGCTCTTCTTTTGAGAACTTTTCATACATCGTTTCATACATTTTGTCGGCGGCTTTGTCTACGCCGTGCAGATATTCGGGAAGATTCGCAATCGTCCAATCGATTCCTTTATCCTCCAAATACTGTTTAGCAAGCGTTCCGTACTTGCCGTAAACGTGCTTTTCGGGTTTAACAGCCTTTTGATAAACCTCGATTTCCGCTACGGTCAATCCCTCGCCTGCTTCCGCTTTTCGCATTACTTTTGCTTTATTCATAGTTCCACCTCCGATTTTCTTTCGTCGTATCAATACGATAGCATACGATCCTGCATTTGTCAAGCTGTTTTCGCAAGAAAAAACAGAAAAATTTTATGGCGCGAATGTAAAAGTTCGTTTTCTTTATTTTTCGATTTTAATTAAATGTCATTTTGCCCTCCTTTCCGAGGTCTGCCCTAAAATGAAGGGCAAACCTCATCTACTGTTATAATAATTGTTCTTCGCCGCGGCTTCGCGCTCTTCTTTTTCTTCCTTCATTTCGCGCTCTATCTCCCGCAAACGGTTTGAATAGGCTTGCGTTTCGGGTAAAAACAAATCGAAAACCGAGCCGAAAAAGTTAGAAAGCTCCCTGCCGATTTTATTATCGGACACAGCGATATTGCGTTTAATCGACTTATCGTTGGCTTTTCTCTTTTTCGTCCGATTATACTTATAAGTGTTTTCCTGTATGTACTTCACCTTTTTAAGAACGATGTTCCCGAGTCGTCTGCGATAATCCCATTCCAGCCTGTCTATCGTCCGGATGTGTTTCAGCCCGAAAAATTCGGAAGCGTTCGTCATTTCCTCTTTGAAAATGCCGTCATCTTTCATCCTTTTGGCGTAATATTTTCCCATAATGCTTTTCAGCGCGGTTTCTTTTCGCATAAGTTCTGCCCTGAACGCACTGTCGGCGGCGCACACGTCCTCGTCCACCATAGCAACCGCTTCCACAATTTCGTCAATCTCCCGACGATACATAGCCATATCTTTTTTGCCGTACTGAAACGAAGCCGTCGGCGGAATTTTTTCCGCAAGTTCTTTCATTTTCTTTATCGCCACGTCGCGGCACAGCGCTTCTGAAAAATCTTTCCGTTTATATAACGCGCTCCGCGCTTCGTCCGAACATTTTTTCAAATCGTCGTCTATCGTGTAAGAAGTCAGTCGCTCCACCATATTGTCTATGGCTTGTATCGGAACTTTGCCCTTACTCCGGTATTTATATCCGGCGGCGCGCTTGTTTTTCAGCCACGGACGTTTTTCGTAAAACTCGAAATGAAAGTGCAGATGCGACGGTCTGTCCAGATGTAAAGCGCATATCAAATCGATTTCGCGCGGATCCAGCCCAATATCGCGAAAGAACTCGTTGAACGTTTTCCGTATCAGCGCGATACACTTTTCGGGTGTATCGATCTTTCCGGAATTTTCTTCGTCGAATGATACGAACCCGCTCCAGATGTTGCCTTTGTTTTCTTTCAGCCGTCGTTTCATTTCTTTTAATTCGTTCCTGCTTATCATTCCGTCGCCGTTGAACACGCCCGTGGATTTTTGCAGATAATCGAGCATCGTAAATTTTTTGGACTCGTTTCCCGTAAGTTTCCCCTCGGTCGTCATATACCTGAGATAATTCGTATCGCCCGTAAAATCGTAATACGCGCGTTTTTCCGCGTGGGCTTTTATATCTTTTTCGGTCGAACCCTTTTTCAGTTTATACGGCGTATATGCCACGTTGAATATTACCGGCGTTCCGGACAAAATTTTCCTCCTTTTCCCGTGTGTTTTTGCTCTCGTAAACGAAAGGCGGCTGTGCCGCTTTCCGTAACACAAAATGCGGCGAAGACTGCATTTTCTTAACCTGCTTCGGTTTTACCGTATTTTGCTCCGTTTTTGCTTCACGGTTTGCTCCGTTCTTTTTATTACCATGCATTGTTCATTATCTCCTCTTTATGCATCAGAATCCGATACAGGCTGTCGCAATCTTTATAGTCGCTTTTCTCCAGCCCGCAATCCAGTTTCATCCAGTTTACTCCGTCCAGCAAATGCATTCCCGAAGCATATAAATCGTTTTTTATCTTCGGATTTTCCGCCATGAAATCATCGAACGAAACATATTGATTTTTCTTTTCGGTTGCCTTTGAAATCTCCTCGTCCGTTACTTTTATGCGCGTTGTCGCGCCGCCTTTACTGCCCGACGATTTTCTTTTCCGGGATAATTCCAGTTTCTTTTTCGCGAACGAAAAATACATATCGACAGGCGGTTTCAATTTCCGTTCCGTCCCGTAAAACATATACTCGCAGATTGCCTTTATATATTGTCCGCTCTCCGCTTCGGTCATCAGTTTGATTGCCTTGTAGTATGTCTCCGTAAACATAAAATGCGGCATCTTTTCATTGAGATTTTTAGGCTTTCGTCCGCTTTCTTCTATCCGTTTAACCTCTTCGAGAACGTCCTTGATGTTGCTCCAGAAGAAGTTTTCTCTTTCGTCCTGCGGCTCCGGGACCTCTTCGTTTGTCAACATAAACCTGCAGATATTTTTCGCCATTCTTCCCGCCGCTTCGTCGGGAAGTCCTTTCAATGCCTCGTAATACAAATCGTAAAACGTAAACTGTTTTAATCTTTTTTCTTCCATTTATCCTCCTGTTTTCTCATTTTCTTTGTTGTTTTTTCGCCCGTTCACGGCGGACGATACCGATAGTAATTTTTCATTTTTCGCTCCTTTGTTAAGAATAAAAAATTGCCGGAACTTCTCCCGACAATCGCATACAAAAAGGAAGTCAGACTTTTAATCAAACTTCCATTCCGTTTCCTATGTAATTATTTGTCATGAAGATTGCAGTTTCAGTCCGTGACAACTTGTCACAATCTCCCTTCCTTTTTCAACCGGTTACAAATTGTAACCGGTTCACTTCCTTCGCCTGAAAGACGTTTGCGCAACACTTTCCGGTAATTTCTCACCGACTGATTGTTGTTATCTGTCAGAACGGCCACCACATCCACAATAGAAAAATACCATTCATTAAATTTCTATCTATCAAGCGAAAAAAACGCCGAAAATATTCCGGAATATAAAAAATTTTTTAAATTATTTTTTCTTGCGGAATTCCGGGTTGGAAAATTCAGGTGTCGGACCGTCTCCGAATATATCCCGAAGTTGTTCTTCAATAGGTCGCGCGTCATTTCCGTCCGCCACAACGATATTCTGATATTTCCGCCTGTAATCTTTGTAACGTTTCCCGCGCTTTTCCGCTTCTTTCGGTATAAATCGCTCGTTTATAAACTCTTCCGCCGTCATATCGAGCCGCTTGCAGATTTCTTCCGCTTTCTGAAAAATCTTCTCGAAATTCGTTCCCGTGGGCTTCTGCGGAAAAGTTTTCTTACGGCTTTCCACCTCTTCGCAAAGCGCAAGATACAGCCATTGCAGTTCTTCAATTTGCCCGTCGAAAATTTCGTAATACATATAACGGCTGTGATACGGCAACTCGTTCATTCTGTTCCCGAATTCGGTTTGGTCGGTTACCTTATCAAATGGGCGAATTATGAGATACGACAGCCCGAATTTATAAAACTCGCGATAACTGTAAAACCAACTTGCAATATCCATCTGCTCCTCAACGGGCAGCAGATACAAAAACATATCCCACAGAATATCTTCGTCATCATCCGTACGGAATTTATGCAAAAATTTCTCCCACTGGGCGTTCGCGCGTTCCTCGTCGGTTTTGTTTTCCTGCAATGCGTCGCCGATTTTCATCAACCGTTTTGCGACGTAACCTTGCGTTTTTCCGAGTTCTTCCGCAATTTCCGCCTGTCTGAACCCGCCCACATAATACATTTGGTAAATCGTCTGGTCGTCAGGCGAAAGCAAGGCAACTTTTTTATCGATATCGCACTGCTTGTGAATTATATAGGTAAAGTCCGCGCCGGAAACATCGTCGTCATCCGGATCTTCATCCGAGGCTTGTCCGAAATTGTCCTTTTCTATATCGATTTTCTTATAGCCGTTGGTATTTGCGGACTTTTTGAACATCGTTTTATGATCGTTTTCACGGCGTTCGAGATTATAATACTCCCTGTCCATCTCCACAAGTTTATCGAACTGCTCTTCGGGAAGCGCAACCGACGTCAGTTTTTTGCGGTCGTAAAAATAATACAGAAACTTTCCGTTTTCGTCCGCCGCCCGCTTCTCTTTATTCAGTTTATATGCTCTCGGAGTATCCGCCATCGCTTATCCTCGCTTATCAATATCTTCTGTTTTATTAAATTGACAACTTATTCTATTTTGTTTACAGAATCGGAATAGTAGCCTTTAACGGAATCATCCATATTTCCGACAACAACTACCCGATCCAAAAGCGTATTTGAAAATTCGCAGCAGGTTTCGGGCAATAACGCACAAGTATGGCATGCCGCATAATTCAACGCATCCATTCCTTGCCCTTCGCTAAAACTGCAAACAGGATCGTTTGCGCAAAATTTCGCCGATTCGATTGCATGACTAAAAACTCGCGGCAAACAATCGATTTGTCCCTGTCTGACCAATCCGCCGAGTGTTCCTTCCGAATCTCCTCCGGTCGTATAAATAAACACTCCGCACATATTTTCCCCGCCGGCTTCTCCGTAATACAGCCTTTCTCTGATTGATGCCGTCGGATATCCGCAACTGAAACTCAACTCCTTAATTAACAGGTGAGACATAGTATGTAAAAATAAAAATACGGAATCTACATTTAATTTTCTATTTTTACCGTAAAACGAATTATTATATCTATCGCTCAATTGTTTTGACCTACTGTTAAAAGGTTCTGCATTAAAAAACTTTTCGAGTTTATCCTTATCAAACTCTATGAAAATACCTTCCCCTCTCGACATCGTTGCCGGATATGCCGCTCTTACCGTACTCGTCTTTTTCCTTTTAACGGAAACAAGAACCCCTTCGGAAGATTCGTCCATATCGTTTGTCGGCTGGATTCTCGAAAACCCGATAAGAGCCGTAACTTCTTTTACTTTATGAATAAGCGCTATAGACTTTACCCCTCTTAAACCGTATGCATCGGAATCGACCGATTCTCGTTTAAACTCGTCTTCACCGAAACTTTCGCCTGAAATTACACCCGTTAAAGCCTTATATTCTTCGGATTTATACAATAATTCTTTGTCTTGGTCTTTGTTTTCGGTATTTTCGGATAATGAAAACTTACGTCTTAATATAGAAAAAATCGCTTCCTTATTTTCACAGATTTCTTTAACAAATTCATCTATATATTTATCGATTTTTTTCAGTATAAATTCTTCCTTGTCTTTATCGCAACAAAAGTCGTCTATACCGTCACCGATTATGTCGGAAAGTTTTCTCAAAGCATCGGATTTTTCTATTTTATCGTTTAATAATCCGGAATACGGAGGAATCACCAAAGAACTTATAATTCTGGGAAAATAAACCGAAGATGCGCCTCTTTGCTTTGTTTGCGGATATTCGGAACACATGCTCTTTTCATTCTTCCACGGATGTCTTCCGGTACAATGAAAATCAGTGCCGAATTTACTGTCTTTTGTTTCGACCTCGAAAGTATCTTTGTTAAATGCCCCGAATAACGAAGCTTTCGCTCCGCAATTAGTACACTCCACTTCTACCCCTTCGAGTCCCGATGTCGCAGACGAACCTGTTTTAAATAAAAGTTGCGGATGAGAACATACTTCTTTCTCTCCGAATCTGTTTTTGCGGTGTACCCATTTTACCCACGGAAAATCGTCTATATGACCGTGTTTACACACCGTTACAATACGAGCGGGAACCAATTCTTGGCGATCTTCCGAACATACAGGTTTACCTATCATATACGGATCGTTATCAGTTGTATTTTTTCTTGCCGATTTCGCCTTATATTCTTTTTGCCATTCCTCAATCGGCTTAAATTTTCTGCATTTCGGACAAAAATACCATCTCGGAAACCGGACAAACGGAATACCGCAATCCGAAGGAGTAATAAATTCGCTTACATCGAGCAATTTTTCCAATCTCTCGTCATGTATAATATCAGGATTTTCCCACAGCTCGGATGTTGCGGTCATCAATACTTGGCTCGGAAAATCTATCATAGCTCCGACACCGTATTGTAAAACGGCTTGACTCCTTCTCACACTATGAGTTATCTCGTCCATTTTTCTTCTTGTTTTAATTTCAGTCATATTCACCCTCCCAAACAACAACCGACACAGGCACGGTTTTATCAACGTTTCTCAAAGACGTTAATGTCTTTTGCGCATCATCCTTGCTTTTATCATCAAACCGTTTTATCAAACGGTCTGCTCCCTTGGGAGCATCTTTTACGATAAAATCATCTCCGTATGTCAAATGTTCGTCTTTCTCCGCCTTACTAATCCATTCATTGATAAACTCCGTTATCTCTCCTTCGGCGTCTTCGCTGTCGTCTTTCATACCTTTCGGGTTAAAAGAATTTATTTCTTTTATTCTGTCCGAAATATATTTTGCGATCTTCTTTATCTTCTCTGTTTGATATTCGTCGCAAGCCATACAAGCATCCTTATCGGAATTTAACTCGGACACGGATTGCCGTACCGCGGATAATAATACGGCATGAAGCGCCCTGTCGCGCGAAGGTGCCGAAAAAGGAGTAACGCCCGTCGGTTCGACGAATTTATAAAAAGCACTGTGAAATGCCTTAAATTGTTCATAAAACGACCTGTCTCTGCTTTTTGATGCGTCGTATAATGTTACGGCAAGTCCGGGATAACTTCTCCCTATTCTGCTCGACGCTTGAATATATTCGCTTACGGATTTAGGTTGTCCCTGCAACATCATAAGATTCAATCGCGCGACGTCTACACCGACGGAAATCATATTCGATGCCAGCAACACGTTAATCGGATATTTCTGATTTTTCATATTATCTTCCGAAAACGTCAGATGTTCCAACTTGTCCAACGTGTCGTTCAACTCGGTTGTACTTACACGACTGGTTAATTCGTATGCCATACCGATATTTCTGGATGAATATCTCTTGACTATTTGTCTGTATGTAATTCTTTTTATGAAGTCTTTCACATCGTCCGCAACAACGGAAGATGCTTTACCGAGTTCTTTTAAGCTATTAAAATAAACGGCTAACGTATAAAACTTATCTTTTTCTTCGTCGGGGCAATCAAGTTGCCAAACAAATTGCAATGCGGCAGCAGTTGCTCTCGCTTGTAACATAACCTTTGTTTTTCCGGACGGCATAACGCCCAAGTAGAGTCTTCCGAAATCTTCGTCTGTCGGAATTTCCTTCGCAAAAAACGAATCCGCGGCATCTAATCCCTGAGCGGGGAACTGCCGAACTTCTCTGTTATATAAAGCTCGACATTGTAAATCGGCTTGTCTTATCGTAGCCGTCGACGCAATAATTTTAGGTTTCTTTCCTTTATACGAACACAAATAATCTATAGCCGTTTCATACAATCCTACCATCGATCCGAGCGGTCCCGCTATCAAATGTAATTCGTCCTGAATTATCAAATCCGGAGCATCGTTGCCGTTTACGCCGAAAAACGATCTTATATCTTTTTTCCACGCCATCATCGCGAACTTATCGACGGTACCGAATAATAGCGTCGGAGGATTGGAATACAATTCTTCGTCTACGACTTGTATCGGTAAAGACTTCTCGAATACACAGCCCTCTTGAGTGCAATGCAGATAAAAATGCTTATTCTTAAAAGCGTAACCCCACGTTCCTTTTATTTTTCGATTAATTTCGTCTTGTACGATTTTCGTTCCGCACCACGGGCATTTTAAAACCTGAAACTTATTATATTTGTCTTTCGATATTTTAAGATTGCTTCCCGACTTTAACTTATCGAAACTTTCTTTGGCTTTAGCATTCGTGTTAGGCGTATGTTCGCCGCCTATCCATAACCCTATGGTTATTTTCTCATTTCCGAGATTATAGTTTTTATAACCGCTTTCTTCCTCGTCTTCTCTGATTTTTTCGCACGCACATATCAAAGTGGACGCACGAACAAATTGTTGCGAAGTCAGCAATCGCAATGTATATCTCATCATAACCGTCGTGCCGCCGTTTGCGGGATTCTTCAATCTTCTATAGAAGATCGTAAACGCAGTTACGCCCAAATAAGCCTCGGTTTTACCGCCGCCTGTCGGGAACCAAATCAAATCGACAAAATCCCTGTCCCTACTTGACGGATTCACGATTCCGTTTATCGACATCAATAAAAATGCTAACTGAAACGGACGCCACCTTGCATTTTCGTCACTTTCCTTAAAATAATCGATGCAAGAAATCTTATCTTGCCATTCGGCATCATCCGGATATTTATCTTCTTTTTGAAAAGCCCCGTGAATCCGTTGCATAAACATTGCGCGATTAGCCAAATTAAACGCCCGATACGCCGTTTCGTCTTTTTTCAGAAGTTCTATCCCGTCGACCATTCTTTGATACGATTCAAAGCATTGAGATATATGCTTTTTTGCCGTTTCCTCGTATCTTTTATATCCGACATTATTTTCGATTTCGGTACGCAGATTTTTTATCCACTCGCCGTATGTATTGATAAACGTAGATAATTTTTTCGTCTTTTCGATTTTATCGTCGGATTCGAGATCCGATAAATACTTCATCGATAAACATTTTTCGTCTACGTTTTTTTCGCTTTCGGTACCTCTGCGCAAATTCAAATTTATTTTCGGAACCTCATAAATAGGCATAAACTCGGTATGAATTTCTCCGATACCTTGTTCTATATTCCAATCGACCGATACACCGTGTCCCGTTCCGTATATTTCTTTCTTGCTGTATAATAAAGCCAATGATTTTTCTTCTTCGTCTAAATTATCCTCTTTTGCGATTTTATTATAGTCAAGAAAAATTTCTCCGAATAAATCGCCGCTTTGTATCGATATCACGGGTTGAAAAATATGCTTCTTTTTACCATCTCTGTCTTCATTTACAAGCATAACCGTGATACCGTAAATCTTTTCCGTAATTTTTCTTTTTACTGCGGTAACATAACCTCCGGTGTTCTTTAACTCGCATTTTGACTTATTCCCGTCAAAATCCAACTTTAATTTTTCTTTATACGGGAATCTCCTGTATGATTTTCGAGTTTTAAAAATTTTATTCAGATTAGCCGTTGCCGTAAACAATTCCGGATTCTCGATTGCGTTGTGTTCGAATAAATCGCTTAAATCGCGATAATTAATCGATCTCAATTTTTTAATCGTTTGTGATTTTTCGTCAAAAGATATATACGTCGATAAACAGTCGGGGATATTTAACGTATCACCGAAATACGGAACTTCTATCTCGTTATCCGCCGCCAAATTATAAATCGCATAATCTACCGATACATACATCGATTTTATATCGCCCGAAACAAAAAACGTGAGTCCTACGGAAGACGGCTTGTTCTGTTGAGCCAAATTCACTTCTTCGTCGCACGAATCATCCTTGTACATCGAACCGGTCGAAGAAATAATTTCCGTCTCTTTCTCCGCATCGCTTTCTTCGTCGAAATTCTCATCTTCTGTATCTTCCCGAGAAACAGCCTCCGAGACTTCGTCGTTATCTCCGAATTTATCGTCTTTCGGATATAATATACCGACGGAATATCGCTCGAAAGGCACTTCCGATATCAGTTCGTGCTCTTCGTCCGGATACGAAACTTCGGATCCGGGGCCTAAAAGTTCGGATTTCATCGCTTTAACGATTCTCTTCCTGATTTCAAGTAAATCTTTGTTTAATGTATTCATTTTTTCCTCCCATCGTAATTATAAGATACACGGTTTATTTGCCATATAAACGGGAACTTTCGCATTCTCTTCTGGTTCGTTGATAGATGAAATTTGTTCGATTTGAGATAAATCGTCGGCGTTTTTCTCGACTTCTTTCCATATCGGATCATTATTTTCCGACAAAATGTTTTTTATTATCGCCTTACCTAATAAATTTAAGATTTTTCGTCTTAGCTTTCTTATTTCGCCGCAACTTTTGCAAACTTCTTTGAAATCCAAACTCGATCCGATTGTACTTAAAATCGCTTTATAATCATTCTCGTCCGTCGGTCCGACTATGTGACATTCTTCGGTTAACCAACTTCTTACGGCTGCATATGACCTCGAACATCCGTTTTTATCCAACATATCGACAAAATTTACCAGCGAATAATTATTGCTCTCGATAAAAGTTCTTATTTCATTTTTCCACGCCAAAGACTGTTTATAGTAATTCGGATAATCTGTCTCCTTATTTTTATCGTTTAAGAGATTATTCAACAACAAATCGACTATATCTTTATTTTCGGATTGTTTTGTAAAAACAATACTGTCCCCGACTTTCAAATCCGCCAAATCGGTTTCGTCTATCGATTCTCCCGATATTCTGTACGCTTTAAACTGCTTTGTAAAAAAGCCGGCGTTTCCCGATAAAAATGTTAGAATTTTAGCAACCGGAACTAAAGAATCCGTTTTTGAAAATTCTCTTTTTAGATATGTATTTGCACTTTTTACTTGTAAGTTTTGAGTCAGTTGCTCTATTTCCTTTTCAAATCGGAAATCCAAGTCATTATCTTGCAATCTTTCGTCCGCAGTTTCTTTATTTTCAGACACTCGACCGTATTGTATCCCTTGTTTTTCGTATATCGTTTGCGACTCGCGTAAAGTGTTCTTTTTCATATAATTCGACTGATATTTTTCATAGTCGTATATTAAAAGATCCGCATAAGCAAACGAAGCTTCGGCGTAAGGGTTAAATGTAAAATCATAGTATGCCGTCGTAAATATAACGTGAGAAAAAACGCTTCTGTTTTTTTCAAATACGGAAACAGTCAAAACATCCGGTAATTTATCTCTTTCGATATTTTCGTCGTTTAACCACAAATCGAAAATAGTATTATAATATGCCTTTGTAGTTACAATACAATCTACTTTTTCCGTTTTTATTTTTTGTATTATGATATTTGCCTTCGGATTTTCATAATAAAGTCGGTCAAGCATAAGCGAAATATTTGAATTTATATATTCTATATCTTCTTTAATTTCCGCATCCGTTTCTGTTCCGAAAGCCGCGAGCGAACTTAATTTATCATCTAACGTCCACCCGATTTGTTGTTTCTCAAATGCAATGTTACAATATTTCAACGGAAAATAGGCAGACCTACATAAGTTCAATAGAAAATAACAATTGATTATATATTCTTCGCAGCCTTCAAAATACGATAATTGCCGTTGAATAGTCAATAACCGCTTTTTTATTTCGTTAATAACGCCGTTCCAATCGGTATTAATAACGGTTTCGTTCAAAGTCCTTTTTGAAAATAAAGTAAATTCTCGTATAATTCTTTTTCTTTCGTCCGAATCAAATCGACTTGTTTCGGGAAATTCGATTTGTTCCGGTAGAACGGAATAAATATGATATGCATCATCGTTAATAAATTCGGCAAATTTAACAAAATTTAATTTTCCCTCCAGAATCGAAAATTTCAGGCTTTTTCTGCTTGATACACTAAGTTCACTGCTATTATACCAAATCGATTCGTCTGGGAAAACACACCCGATGAGAGACTTCCCGTTATCGTCTATAACAAAATCACGCAACGTCGAAATTTTTGAATAAAATTTAATTATCGGATCTTCCTTTGTAGGATTATTACCGATTTGATATTTTTCTCCGTCGCTGAAATATGCCGCAGTAACCAATTCGGATAATTTAATTTTTTTGCCGTTATAATCGATAACAACATTATTATACACATTTTCCGCAAAACCCCTATCGCATACTACGGCTATAGATTTTTCTATCTCGGTGCTTATTTCCGACTTCTTTTTGTCCGTACAATAACTTATAAAGTCCTTTCGTTTCAAAAAGTCCGATTTAACACCCCTTCCGTCTAATCGTTCGGAAGATCCGTTATACCGAGATATATTTTTATTTTTTAGACTTTCTAACGGATAATATCTTTTACAGGAATTACTTTCATAAACAAAATAATCTTTATCATGAAACAAGCCTACTCCGTTTAGTTTCCCTAAACTAATAAATTTAACTCGTTCTCCGTCTATTATCAACAAATCTCCCGGATTAAGTTGTTCTATCAAATCAAGAATATCGGTGTTTTTATAAAGAGCGCAATATATAGCAGAAAGCGCGATCGTCAGAACATGGTAAAACGAGGAGCCCGAATTCAGCATAAGCGCATTTTCGTGTTTTTCCTCCGATTCCAAAACTTTGCACACATAATTTCCGTATTTTTTAAATACCGGCAAATCCGTCAACACAATATTCTTATAGGATATCGTAATTTCTTCGTAAATCTCCGTAATCGTCATCTTTTGTTCCCCTTTAACAAATAAATTATATTATTAAATACTCAAAACATCCGAGCATAAATTCCGCCATACTTTTTATTACCGGAATCGTTACCGAATTACCGAATTGTTTATACATTTGCCCGTCTTTTGTGCCCTCCGGAAAAGAAAATCTATCTTGACCGTTTTCGACAAAAGCATAATTTATAAACCCTTGCAATTTTCCCCATTCTCTCGGAGTCATAACTCGTATTCCTTCGCTATTCAAAGGCGAGTGTTTCCCTTTTATCTCTTTTCCCGAAATCCCCTCTCTGTAATCGACAATCAAATTACGCTCTTTCCCCGAACCGCCGGTTGCCAAAAGGGTATTTGCTATCGGATGTTCGATTCCGTCTCGGTTTACTATCACATATCCATACCCGTTTCCGTTTTTCTTTTGCCTTGCTTTATGCCTTTTCAGTGTTTCCCAATACCCCGCAGACATATAATATTTTTCGGGAGCATTCATTTCTAAAACGTCACAAAGATCTTCGTATATTTTTATGTCATTATGAGTAGGCAGCACCATATCGCATAAAGCCGATTCGTTTTTAATAAGGTTACGATCAAACCCCATGATATACGTTCTCGGTCTATTTTGCGGAACTCCGAAATGCTTTGAGTTTCTTACATAGTCTCGCCAATCATAGCTTATCTCACCATTTTCATCTCTTTTTGCACCGATAATTTTATAATTTAATTTTTTCTCCAATGTTTCTATTATTATCCGAAAAGTTCTGCCATTATCGTGTTTGACGAGATTATCTACGTTTTCAAGAAAAAAAGCTTTTGGATGCGTTTTTTCGATTATTTCGGCGATATGCCAGAATATCACGCCTTTTTCGCTATCGTCAAATCCCTTTTCCAATCCGGCTCTGCTAAATGTTTGACACGGAAAACCCGCCAAAAGAACATCATAAGGCGTTTCGATTACTTTTCTCTTAAAATCATCCGAGGTTAAATCATTAAACGGATTTTCGCCGAACAGAAGCTCATAGGTTTTGCATGCGTTTAAATCGATCTCTGCGGAAAGCACGTTTTTAAACTTTCCCGTCATTTCAAATCCTTTACGAATTCCTCCTATCCCCGCGCACAAATCTATCGTTTTATACATTTTTCAATTTCCTTTACGCAATTTTCCGTTTGTTTCTTTATCTCCGTTCCCCAAAATCTTAAAACCGTCCATCCCTCTTCCGAAAGTTTCATATTAACCTCTTTATCTCGTTGCATATTACGCTCTATTTTCGGAATCCAAAAGTCTTGTCTTGTTTTTATCTCATTCTTTTTACGTTCCCAATCGTAACCGTGCCAAAATTCACTATCACAAAATATAGCAACTTTTTTTGATTTAAAAACAATATCGGGGTGTCCGAAAACATCTTTAATGTTTTTTCGATAGCGGTATCCTTTATTCCATAAAGCATTTCTCAAAATTTTTTCGATTTCGGAATCTTTGGATTTTACTCTTTGCATATTATAATGTATTTGCTCTTGCGTCTTCTTCATCAGCTCTTCTCTTTATTTTATCATACAAAACATGACAACTACGGTCATAATTAAAATATTTTTCTTAAATTCGGCAATTATTTTTCGTCGTCCACGATTTCGACGATATCGTCAAGCGTACAGCCAAGTGCCGTGCAGATTTTTATAAGCACGTCGGAATTTACGGAAACGCCGTCCTTCTTCATTTTTGCAAGCGTTGCGGGGCTTACTTTTGCGAGCGCGGCGAGTTCCTTGCTCTTCATCTCCCTGTCTATCAGTAATTTGAATAATTTTTTATAACTTGCTGCCATAATACACCTCATTGACTACTTTACTCAATTATACCATATTCCGGTATGTTTTGCAACAGGTATTTGAAATAAATTCAAAGAAGTTTTAATTTCTTTCACTTTTTTCTATCGCCTATAATTTTATTTTCTTCCAGCCCAAGCGATTTCAGCCACATTTCCTTTTCCGTTTGAATCACGGAATACATCACCTTATCGCTCTCGCAATAAGCCAACAAAAAATTGTAATGTTTCAATTTTGTCCTGATTTTATCGTCCGGATCATCGACCTGTATTTTCGGGCGGCGGTAATCGTTATACGAAGTCAGAAAAACTTTCCAACTGTATGCCGCAAGGCTCTGCTTTGCCGCGCGTTTGCAATACCTCCGCCAGCAAAGCCTGATTGACGAACGATGCTTAACCATCTGAAACTCTTCCCACTTAAAATCGGGAATCAGATACCCGTCTCCCGGTTTCGTCCTTTCCGGGAAAAGCAAATAAGCAAGTTCTTTTTCGTTCATTCCGTTCAGTTTGTCAAGTCCGATACCGATAGCGTTTACTCGTTGCAAAACGCGCCAGACCGTCATACGGGAACAATCGCAAAGCGTAGCGATCTGCGTGCGATTGTTTCCTTTTAAGTAATACTCTGAAATCAATTTATATTTCGACATAAAATACCTCTCTTTTATCGCCCTCTTTTACATACAACAGTATATATGGAAAAATGTAACATTTGAGGAACCACCCCGCAATTTTAGCACATTTTCCGATTTTTGGCTATCTTCAAAAGAGTAAAAAACAGCCAGACTCAAGCGAGAATGGCTGTTTTTCATAAAATTCAGTATTAAAATGCCGGAATTTAACCGTTTTCCGCCAAAAGCTTACGCCCTCGGATTACGAATGTTCGCCTGTACTGATGTCCTTTGGGGGTAAAGCAAATTGTTGCTCGTCTGTCAGTACCATACCTTTAATAGCACATTGTTCATTGCGCGCACATGAGCCAACTTAACTCATAAGTTACGTTTCCGCTGTTTGCTTCAATGTTCATTATTAGACACTATTGTCTAATTATTCTATTGATATATTATGACAAGATTGTTTTTTTTGTCAAGTTTAACTTGTTGATCAATCTTGTTTTTTTCTATTTAAGATTTACAATTCAAATCGGTCAAGCATAGACTTTAACCGATAGATCATGCCATTGCGTAGGACGCAACATTGCGTTTATCTCCGTGCGATATGACTTTGCTTCTTGAAAATCAATGGGAAATTCCCATACAAGTTTCTTCTTATCATTTGGTTTCTCTACAAGGTCGAAATTCAAATACCACTCAAAACAAGTTTCCGTTCTCGGTATTATGGTATCTACAAATTGAGCGATAATATCTCTGTCTATACAATGTTCCGTGAAATTCATTTTTTGCAATAAAAAGTCTTGTATCTTTACCGCTGTACTGTCGGGATCTGTTTGGGTGGGATTGTCAAGTTCCGAACGCTGCTGTACAAGACGATACTTCTTGCAGTCCAAGTCGGACTTGAATTCCAAATACTCCGACTTAGGCAACTCGTCGTCTAATCTCATTTGAGTTAAACGTTTTATTTTTGCATCAAGTTGGGCTATATCCCTATCCAACTCACTTTTTTTCGCATCGATTTCTGCCTTTGTTTCTCGGAAATCTTTTCGATACAGCGAAGAAATTTTATGCAAAATGCTTTTTTGATCTCCCCATAATCCTGAAAAAATATGCCTTGCCATAAGTTCAAGTTTCCAATCGCATATTGCGTGCAAGTCACAAGTTCTTCCCGTATCAACACCAGCCTGTTCTCTCACTTTTTTCGAGCCGTTATTTAATTGGTTATAGCATTTATATCCATAAATGATTTCGCCACTTTTATTTATGTGCCATTTATCTCTACGCATTTTATAACCACAACGACAACGCAATTTTTTACTCCAAATGTCCTTGTTTGAATATGTCCCGTTCCCCATTCGCTCATTATTGCTCTGAGTAAAATAACCGCAATGTCTTTTCCTTTGTTCCCTTATTTCTTTGCACCTATCCCATTGTTCTTCGCTGATAATCGGTTCGTACTCACCCTTTACATACATATAGGTGCTCTCATCGTAATTTCTTATCAACTTTTGGTCGAGATAGTTGTTTCTTTGTGATTTCAAATATCCTTGATAGCCTTTATATGTTGCATTATGTAATATACGCGAAATCTTTGTATTTTCCCATCGAACTAATCCAAAACTGTCTTTCCGTTTTTGCCTTATCAGTTCGTCGCGAATTTGTGTAATGCCTTTCCCCGCCGAATACATATCGTAAATCATTCTTACTGTTTCGGCTTGGTCGGGGTTTATTACATACGTCCTTGTTTTTTTATCCCTATCATATCCAAGGATATTTCCGCTTCCGTACAAAACGCCCTTATCGCGGCTGATTTTTTGACCGGCTCTGACACGTTCCGACGTTTTTCGACTTTCTTCTTGTGCGAGCGTTGCCATTATAGTGAGTCGCAACTCTCCGTCACCGTCCATCGTCCAAATGTTATCTTCAACGAAATAGACTTCGATACCATAGTTTTTCAACTCTCTCGTAACAACAAGCGTATCAACCGTATTTCTCGCAAATCGACAAACTTCACGCGTAACGATTAAGTCGAATTTCTTTTGTTTTGCATCTTGAATCATTTGCAAGAAAGCAGGCCTTTTCTTTGCTTGAGTACCTGTGATACCTTCATCAATGTACTTTTTTAGTACGATCCAGTTGTCATGTTTTTCGGCCACGCTGTCATACCATTGCATTTGATTTTCCAATGCCGATAATTGCGCTTCGTGTTCTGTCGAAACACGTCCATAGAACACAACTTTTCGTTGTCTTGACCTATTAAAATTCACATCTGTAGGCATAACTATGCCGTTTTCAACCAATTACGTTTCCTCCTTGTAAAGTTTATTTTGTAATAATATACTCTCTCCGTATTGAATTCTTTTACGCTCGATATTTATGTATTTTTTATCGTCAATCATTCCGTTATCGCGCATAATCTCCAACATTTTGAAAGCAATAACTTCGTTTAATACGTTCATATTCAATTCTGTTTTCAACTCGTCCTCCTATTTCGTAAGGCACGATAAAACAGTTGAATATGGTTGGCATTGACACTCTATACTTTATCGTACCCCGATATTTGTACTAGTGAATGCCAAAGCATCCAAATATTAAGTTTTAGTTTTAGCGAAAATTACTTATTTTCTTTGCTTTCATACTCTGCTTTCAATGCTTCGTATCCTGCAAAAATCAATTGTACTTTCGTGATATTGTTTTTTTTCAAAAACTCGTCGATTTCAGTCCACATCTCTCTCGGTATCATCGTACCGAAGTTTCTGTTTGCCTGTAATCTTTCTTCTTTATGACGTTCTTCGTAAGTTCTACGCGCCTTTCTATGTGACGTTGTTTCTTTTCTTTCCATATTGCTCCGTTATTAGTTTTGAGATGTGATGGCACATATTAACGCACCGATTACACTCATTATGGCGTGTCCGATAATAAGCGCACAGCCGACAATGACTTTTCCAACAGTTGATACAACTTTTCCTGCAATTTGCAAAATTTTCATAACATTCTCCGTTAGTCCACGTATACGATCTCTTTTAGGATTTCTTCTTCAATCAGATTTTGCATTTCGGTTTCTTTTCTCAAGTTATCCAAGAAATTATCCGTCTTTTTGAAGCGTTCATCTTTTGAAAGTTTTGCGTACATCGTTTCATACAGTTCTTCTGCCGCCTTATCTATACCGTGTAGATATTCGGGTAAATTCCCTGCCAATGACCACAACTTACCGACATTATGTTCTTCGAGATAAGTTTTCGCAAGATTTCCGTATTTGCCGTAAACGTGTTTTACTGGTTTTACGCTATCTTGATAAACCTTAATCTCTTCTACCGATAAGCCTTCGTTTGACTCTGCTTTTTTCAAAACTTCTTCGTTATTCATAGTTTCACCTCCTTTTGGGTTCGTATCGTATCAATACGATAATGCCGTTTTTTGAATTTGTCAATATGTTTTTGCAAATTTTTATCAATTATTTTCAAAGTTTACTGTTTTAGTGTATTTTCGGTATAGAAAAGGAACGCTCCGAAGAACGTTCCTTTTTCCTTAACTATTTGTTGTCATTTCCTGTTCCACTCAATATCCATAATTTCTCGCAATTTGGAAATAGCCGCAATAACAGTTTCTTTACTTAATTTGTCTTGTTTGTTCAACACATAAATCCTTTGCATTCCATCAAACGCAATTTCAAATTCTTTGTTTCCTGCAAGACCTTTGAAATAATCGAAGTTTGCTATTTGCATATTTGCGGACACACCGCCCTTGCGATTTAATTCTTCTTTTCGTTTATATTCTATCACTTGAAGAACACGATTCTTATCTTTTAGGAATGTTTTAATTTGTTCGTTATCGAGAAGTACGGTTAAATCGTAAACATGTTTTGCGACATCACTGTATTCTTTGCGTTCATAATAAAACTGCGCGGCAAACACCTTGTCGATAAAAATGCGTTCAAGCGAAATCGTTTCAATCTCAAATGGTTTGATGTCATACGTTTCACGCATTATTTTTTGCTGTTCATCGCTCGCAAGTTCATAAAGGTGCGGCACGATCATTATCTTGTCGGTCGGCTCGCTTACGGTAAAACTCGTGGCTTCTACTTTCACTCTGCCGAAACGTTGCAATATGTCATCTTTATCGAGATCATACATTGACTCGTAAAGATATTCACATGTAATACTTCCGCGATTGTTTTCAAGCGTTTTCCCTTTTTCAAGGCAATTGAATTTCAAGGTGGCATTTTCAAGACGTTTTTTAGCCTGACTTGGCGTCGGACAATCTTCGATATATACCGTAAGATCTATATCTTCCGAAAATCTACGAATAGATTTCAACGCTTTATAAAGCGCTGTGCCGCCTTTGAAGTACGCATACGCTTGATGTTCTTTTTCCGACAACTCTTTCAGCAAGAGTGTGACGTAATAATCTTTTTCCAGTACGTCGCGACGAACGGAATTCTTTTTCGATATATCGTCCGCCACAAATTGAAACGCTGCTCTATCCAAATGTAAATTCATATTAGTTTACCCCTTGTGCAAGTTCTGAAAGCCCTTCATATACCTTATTGTTATTGTAATACTTCGCATATCCGATAAGACGTTCAAAACTCAAACCGAATGCGTGTATTTGCTTTCTTAAAATCTCTTGATAGTTGTTCGCTTCGATTTTAACCTTCATCTTATTGTCAAGCATATCGAGTAATTGCAAGTATCTGTAATTATCTCTATTAATTTGAATAACAGGTTTAATAAGATATATTCCGTCTTTTTTATCTTCTGTCGTATATCTTGTTCTTGTCGTTACGATATAAGTCATATTCGGCATTTGAGTTGTAAGCCCTATCTTATTCATATAAGACGGCCCGGATTCATATCCGATTACATCATCGCCGTTTACAAGATAAGTTCTTTTAATAAGTTCGGTCGTGTCGATTCCCGCAACGCCAAAAGGCGTATGCACCGTCTTATAATAAATTCCCTTTTGATAACGCACGAAATCGAGATTACGCTTTTCATAACGTTGCAATGTCATATTAAACGTTGCTTTATCTACATTGGGCAATTTGGTCTTTACATACTCGAAAATATCGTTTGTATATATTGGAACTCTTAATTCTGCTCTCTTGACAAATTCGTCAATACATTGCATTACAGTCATACTTGCATACCTCCTTATGATATTTTATGCGTGAAATATCACTTTTATTCGCACGATAATAATATCACAATGATAGTTAACTGTCAATCCATTTTTCACGTCTAAGATTATTCTTTTTTGTCGAATAATGTTTTTTATCCCGAAATCAAAGCGGCAATGCCTTTCACAAGATACGGACAGGCAACGAGTATTGCGAAGATAACTACAAGTCCGATGACATAGTTTTTAATCATCTTCCGAGCCTTTTCTTTATCTTCGTTTTTAGTTGCAATCGCGAAGAATACGCCCATTGCAATACTCCACACTCCTGCGCAAGCAAGCAACACCCACCACATAAGCATTATTATCTTTATTTATAAAAATTCCTGTTCCAACTCTATCTCTATTATCGCCTATTGGAGTGCGGATATTGCAAACAACAGTAAATGTCATATCTCGTGTAAGTAGCATAATAATTCCTCCGAAATTACCAAATCAATCTGTAAAACGCAATACCGTATGATTGGAGAAAACGTGATTTCAACACAAGTTTATCAATATTAGCTACGTCAGCGTATAGACACATACGTGCTGCCAAATTGAAAAGAGAGAAGCAAATCCGCTTCTCTCTTTTTGATTTCATAAAATGCACTTATATCAATATGCTATCTTGTAGAGTTCCAAAATGTCTTTTTCGGTTATCTCTCTCGGATTGCCGCCTGTGCAAACATCTGCGAATGCGTCTTTGGAAAGTTGTTCAAGTGCGCTTTCGGGGATATTTATCTCACGGAGAGTTTGCGGAATGCCAAGGTCGAGTGAAAGTTGTTTAACTGCGCTTACTGCCGCTTTTGCGCCTTCTTCAACAGACAAACCGTCGATATTTACGCCCATTGCGCGTGCGATATTGCAATATTTCTCTTGTGCGGCAGGCATATTGTATTCCATAACGATAGGCAAAAGAAGTGCGTTTGCAACGCCGTGCGGAATATCAAATCTTGCGCCGAGCGGGTGTGCCATTGAATGAACACAACCAAGTCCGACGTTTGAGAATGCCATACCTGCAACGTATTGTGCAAGCGCCATATTCTCACGAGCAGTCATATCTTTGCCGTTGAACGTTGCATTGCGAAGATTCTTCGAGATAAGTTCAATCGCTTTGAGTTCAAACATATCGGAAAGTTCCCAAGCGCCTTTCGTGATATAACCTTCGATTGCGTGCGTAAGTGCGTCCATACCTGTTGCAGCAGTCAAACCTTTGGGCATAGATGCCATAAGTTCTGCGTCGATGATAGCAAGCACGGGAATGTCGTGCGGATCTACGCACACCATTTTTCTGCCCGTTTGCTCGTCGATAATGACGTAGTTGATTGTGACTTCTGCTGCCGTTCCTGCGGTTGTCGGAAGTGCGATAATCGGAACGCATTTATGTTTTGTAGGAGCAACGCCTTCAAGCGAAACAACGTCTTCAAATTCGGGATTGTTTGCAACGATTGCAATACCCTTTGACGTATCGATTGCACTACCGCCACCGATTGCGATAAGGAAATCAGCACCGGACGCTTTGAATGCCGCAAGTCCGTTCTTGACGTTTGTCACGGTCGGATTTGCTTTGAAGTCCGTGAACATCTCATACGGAAAACCTTCGAGAGTTGACGTAACCATATCTGCCACGCCGAATTTCACAAGGTCTTTATCTGCAACGATAAACGCCTTTTTGAATCCACGCGCTTTGATTTCGCCGAGAAGTTCACGTCTTGCGCCTGCGCCGAAGTATGAAGTTTCGTTCAAGATAAATCTGTTTGCCATAATTTTATCTCCTTAAAGGTAATTCTATTATTTTTCCCAAACTATATTTAGGCAATACGCCGTTGTTCGGGATATGTTCGCCTATTTTCCCAAGATTCCGTCAAGCGGTGTGAGATGCCACAAATCCACAAGTCCTTGCAATACGTCATCACCGATTTCGTTGACGACGTGTCCCAAAGTGAGCATATAAAGTTGTGCCGTTTTCTCAACGGTTTCAATAAGTCCGAAGGCTTCGTCTATATCTTTGCCAACGCCGTAAATACCGTGATTTGTCCAAACGACAAGACGATATTTCTTCATCTTCTCTGCCGTCGCTTCGCCGATTTCGTTCGTTCCGCAAACCATACAAGGCAACACGCCTACGCCGTCCGGGAACACAACTATTGCTTCGGTATTGTTGCGCCACAACTTCTCGGTGAACACTCTGTCATCGGTTTTTACGACAGCGGACATACAAATTGTATACGTCGGGTGCGTGTGCATAACCACTCTGTGGTTGGGATCTATTTTCAAACGAGTTGCGTGCGTCATAAGGTGTGCGGGAAGTTCGCTCGTGAATTTTCCGCCGTCTTTATATCCCCACAAAAGTTCCGCAGATTTGCCGTCTGCACCGATACGGATTATACCGAGATTGGTTTCGGGATCGCCGTCGACATTCTTGAAATACTTGCCCGTTCCCGTCACGATAAAATACTTGCCGACCAACTCTTTTGCATCGAATCCAGTTGGGATAACACGCAACACTTTGTCTGTGTCGAGATACTCTTTTACTTGTTCTTCATCGAGCAACACGGAAACGTTTCCGCCGTTTCTCTCGTCCCAACCTTGACGATACATATTGCTCGTTATTTTGCAAAGTTCTTTTACAAACGGTGCTTCAAGTATGTTTTTCATCTTTTGCTAAGCACTCCTTTTTCATAGTCTTTTATTTCGTCAAACCAATCGTCTTTCATACCTTGTCTGTCGAGATACTCTCTCCAAACTTCGCCGAAAGGATAGGTTTTGAGTTGTTCTTGCCTGTACATAAGTTCGGTAAACTCGCCGTTATCTTGCAACTTTTTGAGCGTATCGTTGGGCGTAAGCAATGCGTAAAGCAACGCTTTTTGCATATTGCGCTCACCTGTAACCCACGCAGAAATACGGTTTATGGACGCATCGAAATAGTCAAGACCGATAAGCACTTTGTCAAGCGCGTCGTTTCTTACAATCTCTTTTGCAATCTCTTTGAGTTCGTCCTCGAACAAAACGACGTGGTCGCTGTCCCATCTCACTCCGCGCGTTACGTGAAGCGCAACTTTATCGTAGAAAGCAAGCAATGCGGGAATCTTGTCGCTGACGTATTCGAGCGGATGATAATGTCCGTTGTCAAGCAAGCAACAAATATCGTTTTTCGCCGCATAGTTCTGATAGAACTCATTGCTACCCACCGTATAACTTTCAACGCCTATTCCAAACACCTTGCTCTCCACCGCTACCACGACTTTGCTCTTGTCATACGGCTCTTTCAAAATTTCGTCAAGGCTGTCTTTCAAGCGAAGTCTTGGCGTGAGTCTGTCCGCGGGAACGTCCTTCAATCCGTCGGGAATCCAGATGTTCATAAGGCAATGGCTGTGCATTTCTCTTGCCAAATACTCGCTTATGCGAATGCACGCCTTGCAATGCCCAATCCAGAATTTGCGTACGTTTTCGTCTGGTGATGAAAGCGTAAGTCCGCCCTTTACCATCGGGTGCGAGAACATCGTGGGATTGAAATCGATTCCGTCAAGACCTATCTCTTTTGCGAACTCAACCCAAGGCGCGAAATGTTCGGGACGATATACGTTTCTGTCCACTTTCTCGCCGTTAAGAATTGCGTAACTTGCGTGCAAATTGAGACGTTTTTTGCCGGGCATGAGCGAAAACGCTTTTGTCAAATCTTGTTTGAGTTCTTCAAAATTTCTTGCACGTCCGAGATAATTGCCCGTCGTTTGAATACCGCCCGACGCAGCACCGCCACCATCAAGACCTACAACGTCGTCGCCCTGCCAACAATGCACCGAGATTGCGGTATTTTTAAGTTTTTCAATCGCTTGCTCCGTGTCCACGCCTATCTTTGCGTAAACTTCTTTCGCTTCTTGATAACTCATAGTTTATAACTCCATTTGGCTTTTCAGATTGCCTATCGCCGTTGCTTCGATGGGCATTGCAACGACTTGTTTTTTTGTAAACTCTCTTGTAAATTCATTGACCAACTTGTTGTTTGCGCCACCGCCGACGATGTAAATCTTATCGAACGTACGATTTTCGCATTTCTCCAAGTCGTCAATTGCCTTTTTGTATCCCATTGCCATAGACCTATATGCACTGCGATACAAGTCCCCTTCCGTTTTAGGCGCATTGAGATTGCGACTCTCAAACCAGTTCTTGATTTTCTTGTCCATATTTTCGGGCAAAGAAAACTCTTTGGCGTTGACGTCGAATATACCGTCAAACGTACTTTCGCTTGCAAGGTGCGTCATCTCGTCGAAACTTCTTCCAAACACGTTTTTGAGGCACACGTTTATCCACATACCCGTGATATTCTTCAAAAAACGGAAGTTTCCTACACCGCCTTCGTTTGCGAAATTGTATCTCAAAGCATCTCTCGACACGTTGGCTTCTTTTATCTTTGCGCCGAGAATTGCCCAAGTTCCGCTTGAAATAAGCACGCTGTCGTCTTCATTGTCAACGGCATAAAACGCACTTGCCGTGTCGTGCGAGGGACAGAGCTTGACAACCGTTTGTCCGCCCACTTCTTTTGCAACATTGTCATTGAGTTTTCCAACAACCGTTCCCGGCTCGTTTAACGTTGGAAACATTTGAAGCGGCAAACCGAGAGTTTGAATTAGGTCTATATCGAACTGCTTTGTTTTGCAGTTCACAAGTCCCGTCGTCGTTGCGTCCGTATATTCCTTCACCATATTGCCCGTAAGCAAATAACCGAAGTATTCCGGCATCATAAGGAATGTCGAAACGCCGTCCAAACGACCTTCCTTTTTGTCCGCATAAAGTTGATACACGGTGTTGAAGGACTGGAACTGTATGCCCGTGCGCATATAGAACGTTTCGAAAGAAATCTTTGAGTTTATCTCTTCTATTGCACTCTCTGTTCTCGAATCCCTATACGCATAGCAAGGCAACACAGATTTGCCGTCTTTTATGAGAACGTAGTCCACGCCCCACGTGTCTATTGCAAGACTTTCTATGCGCTCATATTGCGAAAAAGCAACTTTAAGTCCGTTTTTTATCTCGGTAAACAGTCTTTTTGTATCCCAAACGAGATGTCCCCCCTTGTTGTCCATGTGGTTTTCAAAGCGGTAAATCTCTTTGGTTTTTATCTCTCCGTTCTCTTTCCAACCGACGATATGTCGTCCGCTGGACGCTCCGAGATCTATTGCAAGATAATACTTGTTGTCCATATACTTCCCCAAATTTTACATTTCGTCTATCGCAAACGAACGCTTGCCTTGAACTGTTTCTATTTTACCGTTAGGAAAAACGAGAACGCACTCAAAGCCGTGAACGTCCACATTCAGACTAATATGTTTATTGACTCTTTCCCAGTCAATCGATATGCTTTTGCCACCGCGTGCATAAGCAATGTTTGCGCTGTTTACGCCATCAATAAGTATCGGTTTTATTCTTACCGATTTACTATCCACCACGTCGAGCCAACCAATGTTCTCATAGAACCAAGCAAGAATTGCGCCCCAGAAATGGTGATTGAAAGACGGAATACGTTTCATACCGTCTTTTCTCATTTTTTTGCCGTCAATGACTTCGTACTCTTCAAAACTTTCCCACAAAGTCGTTGCGCCTTGTTCTATCCAATATCCGTATGACGGGAAACTCTTTTGCGTAATAAGTTTGAAACACAAATCGACGTCGCCGTGATTTACAAGCGTGTCGAACAAATACTTATATCCCACAACGCCGACTCTGAAATGGTCGTCTTGTCCGTGAATAAGGTCAATCAAGTCACGATACACGTTGACGCTTTCGTCATTTGTCAATACACCCGTTTGAAGAGCCATTGCGAGTGCCGTTTGCGTTTTCACGACAAGTCTATCGTCGCATACGTATTTCTTGCGGAAATTGCGTTTAAGACGCTTTGCAAAGCCTTCTATTTTATCGGTAGGCAATCCAACCGCGTCAAACATTCTTATAGCCTTTGTTGCTATGTCAATCATCGTCAAAGAATCGGTGATTTCAACAGGTGTTTCAAAATCGCCTTCGTTTTTTGTGTATGTTTGAACCCAATCGCCCAAGCCGAAATTTGCCAAGCCGTCGGCGTTCAATCGTGTCGTGACATAATCGAAGTATTTATTTATCGCTTCGGCATTGTCCTTGACTACCTTCTCGTCACCGTAAAAACGGTAAAGTTGATACGGCAACTCAACGATTACGCTGTCCCATGCGGGACCGTTTCCGAAATCGAAACCCCAACCTGCCGTCGGAATAATTCCCGGTAACATACCGTTTTCTTTTTGAGCATTGCGGATTTGAAGCAACCATTGTTCAAGACTTGCCTTTGCGTCGAAAGTGTAAAGCATTTGCTCTGCACTAAGCGAAGCATCTGCCGTCCAACCGTTCTTCTCTCTTTGTGGGCAGTCGTAAGGATAAAACACAAAATTGCTTCTGTCGCTTTGAATCGTCATTTGAACAAGTTTATTTACTGTTTCGTTGTCACACCGGAAATTGCAAACCTTTGGCAAATCACTGTATGTAGAAACAAACTCAACTGCATCGAGCGTTGCTTGTTCGTCGTTCAGTCCGCAAACTTCGCAATATCTGAAACCGTGCCAAGTGAAACTCGGCAAATAACTTTGTTCCCCACTTCTACAGACGTACACGTCGTGTTGATTGTAACCGTCAACAGTTTTATCAAAAGAAATACTGCGATAATCGATGCTACCGTCTTCACAAATCTCTTCCGCAAAGTACATATCGATACGTTGTCCTTCTTCTGCATTTAACAAATGAAGCAAGCAAAGTCCCGTATCGTTTGCACCGAAGTCATACAAATATCCGTTCGGCGTTTTCTTCAAACAAACGGCTTTCTTTGGAGTTCCTTCGACAATAGGTTGAACTTTATTCTCTACAATTCTACCTTTTGGAGCATCCACCAAAATTGCCTTTTCAAAACCGCTTAAATCGGTATCGGTCAAAACGCCTTTTCTTTCCAAACGTGCGTCATAACGCTCTCCGCAACGGAAATCGTCAAAGGTTATAGGACTATCTATCGCAACAAACTTTTCGTCTGTTTCAAGCAATACTTTGCCTTGTTTGCTTATTTTCAATGCGAATTTAGGCGCACTACGATAAGGCGCGGATTCATTGAACCAAATATCGGAATCGTTGGTATTGACAAATCCGTTTCCAAGCAACACGCAAAGCACGTTGTTTTCTTTTTTGAGTTTATTCTCAATATCGTAAACGTCGTAAACAACAACTTGATCGGGATTGCTCATATAAGGCGCAAAGAAACTCTTATTGAGTTCTTCCCCGTTCAAAAACAATCTATAAAGACCGACTACTACAATCGTCAGTTTTGCGTTTTTAGAATTATCGCAATCGAATACACGCTTAAAAAGCGGCGCATTTACGTGCCTTTCTATAGTGTTGTATTCCTTTGAGCGTGCGATAAACTTCATATTCTACTCCGCTTATTACTTTGTACTATCTTGTTTTAACAGCAAGTGTCTGCGTTTGCGTATTTCGTTTACCAATTCTCTCTCGTCTTTGATTGCGTTTTCAAGAATAATTCCCGCTCCGCCGTCTTGCGGTTCGTGGAAATCGCTTCCTGCAAGCGGAATAAGTCCGTTATCTTTTGCAAACTGTTCCGCTTGTCCATTGTGGCTGTCGTGCCTTGCGTATCCGTTGTAAACTTCTACAGCTTCAAGCAACGACGGATTCCTATACGTTATTATCGTTCTGAACGGATGAGATTGAGAAAAAATCCACCCGTTTTCTCTGCACAAAAGACTTATTTCTTCAACGCTGTTTCGGAACATACGTTCACCGCCGTCAAGCACAAATTCGGGAGTTATTCCATAAATCAAGAACTCTGCTTTGTATGGCGTGTCTATATTGTAATACGAAGTGCAATCAGGCATAAATTCCATCCCGAAAAACACGTCTATTCCAACCTTTTGACACTCTTGTTTCAATCGATTGTAATGCTCGACAAAGTTTTGATTATACTCTTTTGCCGTCATTCCATAATAATCGATCAGATAAGAGTTGTAATGAGAAGTATAAACTATGCCGTTATACCCTTTACCTTTGTATATTTCCGCAATGGTTTTCTCATCCGTTTGCGCGCAAGGCGAAGTGTCTTTTACGTGAAGGTGCGTTTCTAATTTATACCCCATATTTACACGGCCGATGCACTTATGTTGTCCATAACGGATGCGCTTGAAAGCAATTGTGCTGCCGCTTTATCGACAACGAGAACTGCGTTCGGATGCTTTTGAAGTATGCTTGCAGGGCAACTCTCGTCAATCTTCTTTTCGACGGTCTTATACACGGCAAGCGCCTTGTTGCTTCCGGATGCAAGTATAACGATTTTCTTTGCTTGCATTATATCTGCAATGCCCATAGAAATCGCACGAGTCGGAACTTGCGAGATGTCATCGAAAAGTCTTGAATTGTCTTTTATCGTGTTTTCAGTCAAATTGACGATATGGGTGTGGCTGTCAAACGGTGTTCCCGGCTCATTGAATGCAATATGTCCGTTGCTTCCGAGTCCCAAAAGTTGAACGTCTTGGCGCAATTCTTTAACGAGATTTGTGTATCTTTCGCACTCTTTGTCAAAATCCGTTGCCTTTCCGTTGGGAAGATGCGTGTTGTTTTTGTCAATATCGATTTTATCAAAGAGATTGTGGTTCATAAACCAAACATAACTTTGGTCACTTTCTTCACCGAGTCCGACGTATTCGTCTAAATTGACCGTTTTGACGCCTTTGAACGACAATTCGCCCTTATGGCAAGCATCTGCAAGTCTTGCGTATGTACCGAGCGGAGTCGTTCCGGTTGCGAGTCCCAAAACCGCATTTGGTTTGTTCTTAACCACTTCGGCAAGCAATTCTGCGCCGACTTTGCTCATTTCATCATAATTTTCAGTAACGATAATTTCCATTTGTTTCTTTTTCCGTGTGTCTTAACAATCAACCTAACGGTTGCGAATTGTCAGTCTTGTTTGCTCGGCAAGCACTCTACGAGCACCGCTTTCGTATCGGATACGATGCTATATTTGCCTTCCGCAACGTACGGAAGATAGAAATAATCGCCGCGTTTTATATCTTTTTTGTAGTTTTCGCCGATGATTTGTGCATTGCCTTCAAGGCAGATATACACTGCCGGTGCATAACTCATAACGAAACTTCCGCCGTTTTGAACGGTATGACGCACTTCCGCAAAGCAAGGCGTATCGTCATAGCCGATAAGCACTTCTTTCTTGTATTTTTCCGTATCGACAACGGTCTTTGGCGATACTTTTGCATATGCCTTTGCCGCGTCGCCGTATATGTCGTAATTGATTGCGTCGAGTGCAACGTCCTTATCGAGTCCGATGTATTCTTCGTTGTAACTGATGTGATAATCACCGCACCAACGTTCGGGTTGAATGGTGAAATCCGTCGGTTCTTGCACTTCTATAATCGTGCAACCTGCGCCTATTGCGTGGATAAGTCCCGCGCGGATGAGCCACAAATCGCCGACCTGCACTTCTACGCCTGCAAGAAGATTGCCCATAATGTCTTTTTCGACTTCACTGCGTTCTTCGAGCGCGGACAATTCTTCCTTTGTAATTTTATCTTTGAATCCGAAATAGAGTTTCGCGCCCGGACGAGTCGCAATCACGAGCCACGCTTCCGTCTTGCCGTATTCCGAGTTGAAATATTGTCTCGAAAAATCCTTTGTCGGATGCACTTGGAAGGGCAATCTCGTTGCGCTGTCCAAAAATTTGACAAGGCAATCGTATTTGCGGTTGCCCAAAAGTTCTTCTTTATGCTCGTTGAGCAAATCATCGAAAAACAAACCCGTGCCTTTCACAACGGATACGCCGTCCCGCTTTCCGAAATACTTGGGGTTGATTGCTCTCACTTTGCTTGCAACCCATTCTTCGGGGAACATATTGTCCGTTCCGTCATCGAAACCGTCTGCGAAAATCTCTTTGAACGGTTTTCCACCGTGATAAATGCGGTACACTCTGTTGCGCTCAAAAAATATAGGTTGCGACACTATGCTTTTAATATCGTTCATAATTGTATTGCTCCGTAAAATTCTGTGGCTTTTGCGCCCTTGATATTGCCTTTCATTGCGGCATTATCAAGATTTTCTTTTGTCATTTCTTTGCCTTCTATTGTCGCAAGGAATGCGCCGAAAAACGCGTCCCCCGCACCTGTTGTGTCCACGCATTTCAAACCGCTTATGCTCGGCACAACGCCTTTGAAACCGTTGTAATAATACGCGCTGCCGTCTTTCCCGAGAGTTACGAGCAACAGCCTGTCTTTGACGTACAACGATTCGGCCGCCTTGTCCATATCTTGTATGCCCGTGTAATCGGCAAGTTCGTCTTCGGAAAACTTGATTATGTCCGCGCACTCGACAAACGGCGCATACGCTTTTTTCGCGTCCTCGAAATCGCGATAAATGTCCTTGCGGAAGTTCATATCGAAACTGAGTTTTACGCCTAATTCTTTGGCTTTTTTCGCAATCTTTTTGGCAAACTTTCTGCCGGTTTCTTCCGAAAGCATAAGCGAGCCGAGATGCAAAATGCTCAAATCTTCGTATTTGCCGAAGTCTATTTCATCCAAGTCGATATTGTAGTCTGCCGTATCGTGACGATTGAACGCAAAATCGCGTTCTCCGTCCGTTAGCGTAACAAAAGCAATAGTCGTGTTGCGATCATCGTCCGTTTGAATGTCGAGAAAATCCAAATTCGCTTTTTGCGCTTCCGCCGTAACGAAACGGCCGATAACGTCGTTGCCTACACGTCCGACAAACCCGACCTTTGCACCGCTTTGCTTTGCGTTGACCGCGAGATTGAACGGCGCACCTCCGCAAAACGCTTTGAACGTGGTTACACCGTTAATCTTTTCGCCAATCATATCGGCAAGTATTTCTCCGATAGACAAGATCATAAGCCGCTCCTTAGAACAATTTGATTTGTTCCTTGGTGTTGATAACACCACACTTGTCGGTATCGAGTTGCAATTTTACGTTTTCCGCATCGAAATCCTTGTCTACGCAGACAATAACTCTTTCAACTTTCTCTTCTTTTGCTTCTTTCGCTTTCTTTTTGCCGACAACGTCTTCCGTTTCGGGCTTTTCTTCACCGATTTCACATTCGATGAATTTTTCATTGCCATAATCGAAGCGACCAACAACCCTTGCAGGAATTCCTTCGTCCGAAACGTGAATTTGATACGGATTGAACGTGAACGACAAGTGTTTGCCGAAAATAGATCTGCTTGCGGTCGTGATAATACGAATTGCTTCGTCTTTCTTGCAGATATAACCGACACCTGCAATGACGAACTCACAATAGATTTCTTTTCTCTTTTTCGTGACGCCCTTATCGTCGGTGTACTCTTTCTGAATGTCGTGTTTGACCATTTTACCGGAAAGCGAATTTTCCATATCGAGCGGTTTGACCATTTCGTTTCCGCATTGATAGAACGAGCAGTATTTCAAATCGACCGATACGTTCAATTTCGCACCGTCTTCATATTCGTTTTCTCCGCAGGAAACGAACAACGGGAATCCGACGGAATTCAATTGCGCAATATGTTTGCCGTCGATGTTTTCGCTCTTAACGACAGTTGCTTCGATGTCGCCTTCAAAACCGATTGCTTCGGAAGGTATACGCATTGCATATTCCCCGTCTTCAAGAGAAATTGCGGGCGGCAATTCTCTCGTCGTTCCAAGGAAACCGACTTTGCCGTTTTCGACTTTTGCGTCTACGAACATATAAGTCGGAATTCTCGGAGAAACGGTTTCTTCCGTTTCTGCGTCAAACAAATGAATATGGCGCATATCGAGCGATACGTCAATGACTTCGTCAACGCTCCATTGGAATTGAGTCGGGGCTTTGATGATGACCTTTGTTGCGCTGTCGGAAATCGAATCTTCGGAATTGAGATTAAAATCCGCATAGACTTGGCTGTCCACGCCGAGTTCTTCAACGTGCGAGATACGGCACTTTGTCTGATAAGGATATTTGTTCGGATCAACGGAAATATGCTCTGCACGAA
>ULKV01016334.1_pt1 | contig 31733 bp, 25 predicted proteins | sample 1951241 | NCBI WGS metagenome assembly ULKV01 (sample SAMEA4835509, study PRJEB28245) | human gut metagenome | biome: gut microbiome; material: fecal sample | place: Denmark | collected 2008
CCTCGGGGCTCACGTTCTCGCCGCTGCCCAGAATGATGATGTTCTTCTTGCGGCCGGTCAGGTACATGTAGCCGTCCTCTTCCACCCGGGCAATGTCGCCGGTGTGGAACCAGCCGTCTGCATCGATGACTTCCGCAGTGCCTTCCGGGTCCTTGTAGTAGCCCAGCATGATGGGGTCGCCCCGCATGCACAGCTCGCCGTCGTCCAGCTTGTATTCACAGCTGCGGTCCACATGGCCCACGCTGGTCAGGTGCTTTGCCTCCTGCGAGGAGTTCCATGCACCGTCGCCGCAGGTCTCGGTCAGGCCGTACATCTGGGCCACAAAGAAGCCCTTCTCCATCATATCGCTCAGCATCTTGGGGTCGAACATGGCAGCGCCGCAGGTCAGCACGCACAGACCGTTCAGGCGGTCGCGGCGGCCCTTCATCACGTCGCTGTAGATGCTCTTCAGCAGCACCGGCACCACTGCCATCACCTCGCTGTGCATGGCACCCAAATCACGGTAGAAATACTTCAGGTTGTTGCACAGGTTGATGGAGTGGCCGGTGATGCTCCACGAAACAAGGCTGGTCATGGCGGAGATGTGGAACATGGGCAGGGCGGACAGGGACGAGAACTCGTCGGTGTTCCAGCCCGTGTACTTCTTCACATCGTCAAAGGGGTCCAGGAAGGCCGGCATGGCGCTGAACAGGTTCTTCTGGCTCAGCATGACGCCCTTGCTGCGGCCGGTGGTGCCGGAGGTGAACATGATAAAGGCCAGAGCCGAGAGATCCTCCACCTCGGTCACGTCCTCGGCAGGCTCATAGGCAGAAAAAGCGTCCATGGGCTTCAGGATGCTGCCGTAGGTCTCAGCGAGAGCAGGCTCCCGCTCCGCAAACTCGCCATCGTGCAGGATGCACACCGGCTCGGTGAGGCCCAGCTCGTAGGAGATGGCGTCCCAGTCCTTGCCAAGGTTCAGCGGCACCGCCACCGCACCGGCAATGACCGTGCCGTACATGCAGATGACATACTCGTAGCTGTTGCGGGCCAGGATCGCCACACGCTTGCCGCGCACGTCGCCGTACTCGGCCCGCAGAAAAGCCACGAACCGGCGCAGGTCCTGGGCATATTTTGCATAGTGTACCTCGGCCACAGCCTGCTTGTCTTCATCATACCAGCGCAGCGCCACGCGGTCTGCGATGTTGGTTTCCATATTGCAAAGCGATTGATACAGTGAAGTGATCATTTCATCCTCCATAATTTATCATCCCGTCTGGTGCGCCTGCGTTACCTTACGCGGGCCTTTCCAGACATTCCCAACTGTGCCCAGTATACAATACTGTGTTCGGCAATGCAAGGCTTTTGCAACATTTAATTTCCAATATTGGCAATATTCTCTTGCCTATCTTTCGGCGTTTTGCTTACAAATTCTCCCTTTCGTTGCGATAAATGCGGCCGTGTGGTATTCTTTTTATGGGAAAAGACAACAGTCCGCCCCCGGTGCAGTGCAATTCAAAATTGACAGCCTGCACAAAAAGCATTATACTAGCTTTAAAAACCACCGGTTTTTGATCAATTCTTACACATTGCGCTGCGATTGGCTTCAAGGGGCACCCCCGGCGCAAGGAAGGACCCACGTTCATGGAAGGTACCAGACCCCGTACCGTCAGCTCCATCGGCATGTTCGACATGCTGAAGGGTGCCGGTATGCTGACCATCGTCTTTGCGCACACCGCAGAGCTTTATTCGATCCCGACCTCCGGCGGCCTGTCACTGACCGCCTTTTTTCCGTTCATTTACCGGGAAGCGCTCATGGCCGCGTTTTTCATCGCCAGCGGCTACGGCTTCCGCAAGCGCTCCATCGGCAAGTGCATCCAGCAGCAGCTGAAGACCCTGCTCAAGCCCTATCTTTACACCGCCTTTTTCACCTGCGTGCTGCACTTTTTTATTCATTATAAGTCGTTCCAGTACCTGCCCGGGACCATTGGGGAGTCCATCAAGGTCACGGGCGGTTTTGTGCTGGGGCTGCCCCACACGGCCATCTATTCCGGGCAGGAGTTCTTCTCCTGCGGGCCCATGTGGTACCTGCTGGCGCTGCTGACGGGCTGGATCTTCCTGGATGTGATCCTGAACATCTTCCCGGAGCCGTATGTTCCCTGGGCCGTGGCAGGCTGCGCCCTGCTGGGCTGGGGCACCAGCCTTGTGTGGAAGCCGCCTTTCTGCCTTGTGCAGGGGGCCGTGGTGGTGCCGTACCTCTACCTCGGCTTCCTCGCCAAAAAGCATCATCTACTGGACCAGCCCCTTTCCCCGCGGCTGCGGGCCGGGCTGATCGCCGCCGCTGCGCTCATCGCCGTGGGTTCCATTGCCACCCGCACCACCGACTGCATCTCGCTGGCCGAGTGGTCGCTGGGGCCGGTCAGCATCTTTCTGGACGGCGCAGCGGGCCTTTTGTTCATCCGGCTGTTTTTGCGGCTGAGCCGGAGCCGCGGGCCTGTGGTGCGCTTTCTGGAGGCCGTGGGCCGGCGCAGCCTGAACATCTTCTGCGTACATACCATCGAGCTCATCGCCATCCCCTGGTACCTGTTCGTGGCAAAGTTCGAGGGACGCCCGCTGCTCGGCATGTGGCTGCAGTATGCGGTATCCATGGGCTCCATCTGGCTGGTGTGCCTGCTGCTGCAGGCCCGGCGTGCCCTGGTCATCAAGCTGTTCCCGGCCCGGCGCCGCACCCCGGCCGTGCAGCATTACACCGCCCGGCACTGAACGCACTCCCGGCTGCTGCGGATGCAGCCATGCCATAAAATCATGAGGAGGATCCTGCCATGAACCACGATGTTCCCGAGACCCTTGCGGCGGCCCGCAGCCGTGCCGCCGACCTGGAGCAGCAGCTCAAGCTTTCCGACGAGGGGGTGTCCCGGCTGGCCGAGCGGTGCCTGGAGCTGGAGCAGCAGGTCCTGACCTATCAGGCTGCGCTGGCAAAGCACAGCAGCGAGACCGAATCCGCTGCCCTGACCCTGCCGCAGCTGTTCTATGACTCCGGCTCCGGCTTTTCCCCGCGGGAATGCCTGACCGCGACCGAAGACGCCTACGACGAGCTGACCCACGAGGTGTCGGCCGTGTTCACCCTGCCCACCGATGCCCGGGCCCTGCGGCTGGACCCCGGCGAGCTGGCCTGCTGCGTCACCGACCTGAGCATCTCGGATGACCGGCTGGAGCTGCGGGCCGCCAACGGCATCCGTTTGCAGGACGACTGCCTGCTGTTTTTGGATGTGGACCCGAACCTGACCGTGAAAAGCAGCGTGCCCTTTGCCGCCGGGCTGAAGTTCGCGGTGACCTATCACTACTACCCGCTGGACCGCTTCCAGCACGAGCAGCCCGGCAAAGCCCTGCTGAAAGCGCTGAACGCCATCAAGCTGCAGGCCGAAGCGGAAAAGAACGATGTGCTGGAGCAGCTGCAGGCCTCCCGGGCCGAGCTCACCCGGCTGAACAACCAGCTGGCTGAGCTGCAGAGCAGCCGCGCCGCCTACGAGACCTCGCTGGAAAACCTGTACGAGAGCAGCAGCTGGAAGCTGACCGCCCCGCTGCGCGCTTTGCGCAGGCTGTTCCACGGCTGATCTGAGCGCAGAGGAGTGTAGCATGATGTACAGCAGTTACAGTGCCCTGCAGCGCAGACAGCTGACGAAGCAGGTGTACACCGATACCCAGAGCAGCTATCTGCTCGTTTACGCCCCCGGCCGCCATCTGGCGCTGGAAAATTCGCTGGCGAACCAGCTGCACCGCAAGTTCCGGCTGGTGACGGCGCTGGAGGGCGAGCTGACCGATTCTGTGGCAGGCGTGCTGCTGGTCAGCGAGGATGTGGAGTGCACCTCCACCGCCCTGACCTATTTTGCCGCCGCTTTGCAGGCCGGGGCCGACCTTGCGGTGTGCGACGCCGTCTTCGGCTTTGACGGGGCCACCGCCCTTTACCTGAGCACCCAGCACATCCCCTGCAGCCGGTGCGCCATGGTGTCGCGGCAGCTGCTGGACCGCATCCGCGCCGCCGCCCGCGGCAAAGACAGCGTGACGGAGCTTTTGCGCCTGGCCACCGCCATGGCGGAGAACTGCCAGCGCATCCCGCAGGCGCTGCTGCATTTCCGTCGGGAGCTGTGTGCCGACGATGTGTTCTCGGCCGGCGGAAAGCGCGCCGTCATCCTCAGCCACGAGCTGACCATGACCGGTGCGCCCATCGTGCTGGTGAGCGCCGTGCCCGTGCTGCGCAGCATGGGCTTTGAAGTGGTGGTGCTGGGCCCTTCGGACGAGGGCTCGCTGCCGCTGTTCCTGGACGCCGGGGCCGCCGTCGTCACCCGCAGCGACTGCGTGATGCACTCGGCGCTGTGGGGCCTTGCCACCAGTGCCGACTTCGTGCTGGCCAACACGGTGGTGGAAGCCGCCGCCGTGCGCACCCTGAACGGATCCTTCGTGCCGGTGCTGTGGTGGCTGCACGACGCCTTTGCAGGCTACCCCTTCATCGCGCACCAGATCCCGAAAACACTGGAACACAATGTGCAGGTCTGCGCCGTCGGCTCCCACGCCACCGCCGCCATGCACTCTGTCCGGCCGGATTTTGCCATCGAACAGCTCATCTACGGCCTGCCGGACTACGCGCAGGAGTCCTTCCCCGTCTATGACATCTCCTATGCGGGCGGGCGGCCGCTGTTCGTCACCGTGGGCTCCTTCGAGCCCCGCAAGGGCCAGGACATCTTCTGCAGCGCCATCCGCCTGCTGAAGCCCGAAGTGCGGCAGAAAGCAGCCTTCCTCTTTGTGGGCAAGGCCGCCGATAAAGACATCAAGAACACCGTGGACACCCTCGTGGAGGACTACCCGGACACCGTGTTCTACCGCAAGCGGCTGGAGCGCCCGGAGATCAAATCCCTGATGGACCAGTGCGCCTGCGTGGTGTGCGCCTCCCGCGATGACCCCATGCCAACCTTCGTCACCGAAGGCCTGATCTTCGGCAAGCCGTCCATCGTGTCGGAGCACACCGGCACCGCCGGGCTCGTCACCGAGGGCGTGGACGGCTTCGTTTACAAGGATGACGACCCGGACCTGCTGGCGCAGGCGCTGGAATATGCCATCCTCCACCCGGAAAAGCTGGCCGCCATGAAGGCCGCCTGCCGGAAGATGTACGAGACCTATTATTCCAACGAAGCCTACGTTGCCACCCTCACCCGTCTGGTGAACGAAATGACAGAGTAAACGCAAAGGCCGATGCAGTGCATCGGCCTTTGCGTTTTTATCATTCTGCAAAAATTGCACAAGAAAGTTCCCGTTCCGTTCACAAAAACGCGCCCGGCCTGTGTTATACTTTTATCAAATCATTTTCCCCGAAAGGAGCCTGTACCCCCCATGAGCCAGCCCACCTCTGCCACGCCTTCCCGCAAAAAGACTGTCATCTCCCTGCTGGTCCTGCTGGCGCTCACCGGCGTCATCGTCTTCATGTTCAAGGACCACTGGGCCGAGATCACCGCGGCGCTGGCGCAGCTGTCGGCATGGCAGGTGCTGGTGGTGCTGGCCATCGGCATCAGCTACCCGCTGCTGGAAGGATGCGTGGCGTGGGTGATCGTGCGCAGCCGTGTGCCGGGTTTCAAGCTCTGGCAGGGCATCGACACCGCGTGGTGCGGCACCTTTGGCAATGTGGTCACCCTGGGTGCCGGTGCCGTGCCGGTGCAGACCTGGTATCTGCACCGCTGCGGCCTGCCGCTGGGCCCGGGCGTGGGCCTGATGACGCTGGAATATGTGTTCCACAAGACCACCGTTCTGCTCTACGCCACCGTGATGCTGCTTTTGCAGCACAAGTGGCTTGCCGCCAACACCAGCGGCGTGCTGAACTATCTGCCCATGGCATATGCTGTGGTAGCGGCCATTCTCGTGGTGCTGGTGCTGGTGTGCGTGTCGCCGCTGATCCAGAACCTGGCCCGCTGGCTGATGCAGTTTTTGCCCAAGACCGAAAAATGGCAGCAGCGCCGGGCCGACTGGCAGCAGCAGCTGGACATTCTGGGCGAGGAGAGCCGCCGCCTGCTGGCGGATAAGCCCCGCTGCGCAAAAATTTTCGCCCTGCAGGCCGTCAAGCTGTTCGGGCTGTTCTGCCTGCCGTACCTGTGCATCCGGTTCATGGGGCTTTCGCCGCTGAGCTTTGCACAGGTGCAGCTGCTCACCAGCCTGATGCTGTTCCTCTCGAACGCTTTGCCCAACGTGGCCGGCATGGGCTCCATCGAAACAGCCTTCCTGCTGGTGTTCGGCAGCTTTCTCGAGCGCGGCGAGGTGATGAGCGTGCTCATGCTCTACCGCATCGCCAGCTATTACGTCGTGTTCGCCGCCAGTGCCGTGGGCTTCTTCTTCGCCCAGCGGCATCTGGCTGAAACGGAGCCGCCAAAGGAGGCGTGAGCGCGCATGAAAGACAAAAGCATCCTCTACCGGTTCGGCATCGTGCTGCTGGCGCTGCTGGCACTGGTGCTCATCTTCCCTTCCACCAGGATCGACCTTGCGTCCAAGATCAGCGCCAGCACCCAGGCCAGCGTCCGGGTGGAGTACCAGAAGAACTTTGTCAGCTCCAACGAGATGGAGTATCAGGTGCTTTCGGCGGACGACGCAGTCTATCAGCAGGTGGCCGAACTGCTCTCCGGCGTGAAGTGCAGCAAAAAGCTCAACCAGAACTATTCCTCCTACAGCCATGAGTTCCCGGTGGGGTCCGTCACCGTGAGCTACTATGATGATGCGGAGAATCACCAGCTGCTGTTCACCGTCTACTCCGACGGCGTTGCCATCGTGAACAGCCAGTTCGTCTCGGTCAAAGGCGGGGCCGAGGACGTGTATCAGAAATTGATGGAGATCGTAAACTAACCCTTCTAAAAACAAAAATCGGGGCACGCAGGTGGTCAAGCTGCATGTCCCGTTTTTGTTTTCTTCGCACACGGTGCGGTACCAATCACACCGAATGCCGCGCATCGAGATGCAGAGCAAACGAAGCTGCATCTCACTTGAAAAAAGAGAATGGAATGGAGGAATGGGGCTTACACGGTATGGAGGTACCGCGTAAATCCGGTTTTTCACAGATGCTTTTGCAGGCGCATCTGCTTTTCTGGTGCAACGTAGTCCGGCGAATCGGTTAGGTTCGTCTAACCTCGTTGCGAGAACAGCATACCACAGACGGTTAGTCTTGTCAACCCTTCATTTGCATTTTTTTCCCCCAAACGATGTGCGTTGACAGGGTTTCCGCGTTTTTTCTACATTCTGCCCAAAGAAAGCCCCTTGCTTTGGAAGAAAACCCACTTGTTTTCTATTGCTTTTTAAGGCGGTTCTTGCTATTATAATAACGCAAGATTTTGTGGGCAGGTTTTTATTTTTGTCTACACCTTGTAGTAAGGGCTGCCGCTGTCGGCAGCGCAAGACCGTTTCGCCCCCAGAAAACCGCCCAGACAGAGCGGTTTTTCAAAGGCTCAATAGTTAGAAAACGCTAACTGCGTAATGGAGCAAGGAGGTTCCAATGATCCAGTTTGAACAGTGGGAAGGCTTTGAAGGCCGCATCTGGAAGGAAGAAGTCAATGTGCGTGACTTCATCCAGAAAAACTACACCCCGTATGACGGCGACGAAAGCTTTCTGGCAGGCCCCACCGAGGCTACCGATAAGCTTTGGGGTGCTTTGCAGCAGCTGCAGAAGGCCGAGCGCGCCAAGGGCGGCGTGCTGGATATGGAGACCGAGGTGGTCAGCAGCCTGACCTCCTACGGCCCCGGCTATATTGACGAAAACCTGAAGGATCTGGAGCAGATCGTCGGCCTGCAGACCGACAAGCCCCTCAAGCGTGCCTTTATGCCCTACGGCGGCATCAAGATGGCAGAGCAGGCCTGCACCACCTACGGCTACCAGCCCTCTGCCGAGCTGCACAAGATCTTTACCGATTATACCCGCACCCACAACCAGGCTGTGTTCGACGCCTACACCCCCGAGATGAAGGCTGCCCGCCACACCCACATCATCACCGGTCTGCCCGATACCTACGGCCGCGGCCGCATCGTGGGCGACTACCGCCGCGTGGCCCTGTACGGCATTGATGCCCTGATCAAGTTCAAGCAGGAAGATCTTGCCAACTGCGGCGACGGCACCATGACCGACGATGTCATCCGCCTGCGCGAGGAGATCGCCCGCCAGATCAACGCCCTGAAGGGCATGAAGAAGATGGCCGAGGCCTACGGTTACGACATCTCCAAGCCTGCCAAGAACGCCAAGGAAGCCTGCCAGTGGCTGTACTTCGGCTATCTGGCCGCCATCAAGACCCAGAACGGTGCTGCCATGAGCGTGGGCCGCATCTCCACCTTCCTGGACATCTATATCCAGCGCGATCTGGACAAGGGCATCCTGACCGAAACTCAGGCACAGGAGCTGATCGACCACATGGTTATGAAGTTCCGTATGGTCAAGTTTGCCCGCATCCCCAGCTACAACCAGCTGTTCTCCGGCGACCCCGTGTGGGCAACGCTGGAGGTGGGCGGCATCGGCATGGACGGCCGCAGCATGGTCACCAAGAACTGCTACCGCTTCCTGCACACGCTGGAAAACATGGGCCCCGCACCGGAGCCCAACCTGACCGTGCTGTACTCCTCTGCCCTGCCGGAGGCCTTTAAGAAGTACGCCGCCAAGGTGTCCGTCAACACCAGCAGCGTCCAGTACGAGAACGATGATGTGATGAAGCCCGTCTGGGGCGATGATTACTCCATCTGCTGCTGCGTGTCTGCCACCCAGACCGGCAAGGAGATGCAGTTCTTCGGCGCACGCGCCAACCTTGCCAAGTGCCTGCTGTACGCCATCAACGGCGGCGTGGACGAGAAGAGCCACGAGCAGTGCGGCCCCAACTACGCGCCCATCACCAGTGAATACCTGAACTATGACGAAGTGCTGCCCAAGTACGTCAAGATGCTGGACTGGCTGGCCGGCCTGTACGTCAACGTGCTGAACCTGATCCAGTACATGCACGATAAATACTACTACGAAGAAGCCGAGATGGCCCTCATCGACACCGATGTGCGCCGCACCTTTGCCACCGGCATTGCAGGCTTCTCCCACGTTATCGACTCCCTGAGCGCCATCAAGTACGCCAAGGTCAAGGTGGTGCGCGACGAGACCGGCCTTGCCACCGGCTTCGAGGTCGAGGGCGACTTTCCCAAGTACGGCAACGACGACGACCGTGCAGACGAGATCGGCGTATGGCTGCTGCGCACCTTCCTCGAGATGATCAAGAAGCGCCACACCTACCGCAACTCCGAGGCTACCACCTCCATCCTGACCATCACCTCCAACGTGGTGTACGGCAAGTACACCGGCGCTCTGCCCGACGGTCGTGCCGCCTTCACCCCGTTCGCACCGGGTGCAAACCCCAGCTACGGTGCCGAGCAGAACGGCCTGTTGGCCTCTCTGAACTCCGTGGCAAAGCTGCCCTACCACTGGGCACTGGACGGCATCTCCAACACCCAGACCATCAACCCCGAGGCTCTGGGCCACAGCGAGGGCGAGCGCGTGGAGAATCTGGTGCAGGTGCTGGACGGCTACTTCGATCAGGGCGCACACCACCTGAACGTGAACGTCTTTGGCAAGGAGAAGCTGCTGGACGCCATGGAGCACCCCGAGAAGGAAGAGTACGCCAACTTCACCATTCGCGTTTCCGGCTACGCCGTCAAGTTTATCGACCTGACCCGCGAACAGCAGCTGGACGTGCTGGCACGCACCTGCCATGGCGTCCTGTAAGACCCTTGGGTACGTCCACTCGCTGGAATCCTTCGGCTCAGTGGACGGCCCCGGCGTGCGCTTTGTGGTGTTTTTGCAGGGGTGTGCCCTGCGGTGCAAGTACTGCCACAATCCCGAAACATGGGCAGAGGGCGGCGAGGAATGGACGGCGGAAGCGCTGTTCCAGCGGGTATACCGCTATCGCAACTACTGGGGCAAAAAGGGCGGCATCACGGTCAGCGGCGGCGAGCCGCTGCGGCAGATGGACTTTCTGACCGAGTTCTTCACGCTGGCGCGCGCAAAGGGCGTGCACACAGCGCTGGACACCGCCGGGCAGCCCTTCCGCCCGGATGACCCGGCCTATCTGGCCGCATTTGACCGTCTGATGGCTAACACCAGTCTGGTGATCTTAGACCTCAAAGAGATCGACCCGGAGCGCCACCGGCAGCTCACCGGAAAAGACAACGCCAACATCTTGGCCATGGCGCGGCGCATCTCCGACCTGGGCGTGCCGCTGTGGATCCGGCATGTGCTGGTGCCCGGCCTGACCGACGACGAAGAAGGTCTGCGCAGGACCGCAGACTTCATCCGCAGCCTGAAAACCGTGCAGCGGGTGGAGGTGCTGCCCTACCACACCTTGGGGCTGTTCAAATGGCAGAAGCTGGGCATCCCCTATCCCCTGCCGGACGCAGTACCGCCCACGGCAGAGCAGGTAAAGCGGGCAGAGGAGCTGCTGGAAGTGAGCCGGTATCCCGGGTAAAGAGGAAAGCATCTTTTTGATTTGAATTCAGCCAATCCAGTAGGCTTGGCTGAATTTCATTTTCACAGGTTTGTTCTGCCTTGACTTCCCTGCACCGCACCGCTATAATAAAGGGGTAAAAGGATAAATGCGTTTATCCGGGCAGAGTAGCGCCGCACACCGTCTGCGCAGAGAGAACAGGCCACTGGCTGGAAGCCTGTTTGCAGACCGCCGCGCAAAGTGCGCCCGGACAGCACGCGGCGGGAACCCCGTGGGGAAGTATCGCCGTGCGGTGCGCCGCCGTTACCGGCTTTGAGCGACAAACAGAAGTGGAACCGCGATTTTGATTTTAAAACCGCCTTCGGAGCTGTGCCTTGTGCACCGCTCCGGGGGCGTTTTGTTTTGCGGCTTCTGTTTGGAACAAAAAGGAGAATTGACCATGCAGATCTTCAACACCCTGACCCGACAGAAGGAAGAATTTGTGCCGCAGGTGCCCGGCGAGTACCGCATCTACGTCTGCGGCCCGACCGTCTATAACTATATCCACATCGGCAACGCCCGCCCGCTGATCGTGTTCGACACCCTGCGCCGCTACCTCGAGTACCGCGGCAACAAGGTGATCTATGTTTCCAACATCACCGATATCGACGATAAGCTCATCAAGAAGGGCCAGGAGGAGGGCACCTCCATGAAGGAAGTGGCCCAGCGCTTTGAGGCCGAGTACCTCAAGGACGCCGCCGGCCTGAACTGCAAAAAGCCCACCGTGCAGCCCCGCGCCACCGAGCACATCCAGCAGATCCTCGACATCGTGAAGGACCTGATCGACTCCGGCCACGCCTACGTTGCCAAGAACGGCGATGTGTACTTCCGCGTCAAGAGCGACCCTGAATACGGCAAGCTGAGCCACCTGAAGCTGGACGACCTCGAGAGCGGCAACCGTGAGCTGCGCAGCCAGATGGACGACGACCTGAAGGAAGACCCCGCCGACTTTGCCGTGTGGAAGGCCGCAAAGCCCGGCGAGCCCGCATGGGAAAGCCCCTACGGCATGGGCCGTCCGGGCTGGCACATCGAGTGCAGTGCCATGAGCCGCACCCATCTGGGCAAGACCATCGACCTGCACTGCGGCGGTCAGGATCTGATCTTCCCGCACCACGAGAACGAGATCGCGCAGAGCGAGTGCGCCAACGGCTGCACCTTTGCCCGCTACTGGATGCACAACGGCTTCATCAATGTGGACAATCAGAAGATGTCCAAGAGCCTGCATAACTTCTTCACCGTGCGTGACGTGGCAAACATCTACGGCTATGAGCCCATCCGCTACTTCATGCTGACGGCCGGCTACCGCATGCCGCTGAACTACACCGTAGACCTCATCGAGAGCTGCAAGAACAGCCTGGAGCGCCTGTACACCTGCCGCGAGAATCTGGACTTTGCCCTGACCAAGGACACCTTCGGCACCGACGAGAGCCTGAAGGAAAAGGCCGCCGAGGCCCGCAGCAAGTTCTGCACCGCCATGGACGACGACCTGAACACCCCGGACGCTCTGGCCGCTGTGTTCGATCTGGTCAAGGACATCAACACCCTGTCTGCTGCTTCTTCCAAGGATGCCCTGCAGACCGCTGCCGCCGCCTTTGACGAGATCACCGGCGTGCTGGGCCTGCTGTACAACCGCAAGAAGGACGAGGTGCCCGCCGAGGTCACCGAACTGGTGGAGAAGCGTGCCGCCGCCAAAAAGGCCAAAGACTGGGCCACCGCCGATGCCATCCGTGCACAGCTGACCGAACTGGGCTGGGCGGTCAAGGACACCGCACAGGGCCCGCAGCTAAGCAAGCTGTAATCTTTTGATTGAAATGCCCTCCGTTTCACTCTGGGCATCTTCAGCGGAATTATCCTTTTGAATTTGCAACCCGGAAAAATCTGCGGATTTTTCCGGGTTGTTTTTCACAAAAAGAGCCTTTCTTTGCAAAGCCGTGCCGTTTTTGCGTTTTCACTTTACATTCCAAATGCAATTTGCCATAATAAAAGAAACTACAGCGTTGCGGAGGGAATGTCCATGAAGGTCATGGTTTTTGATGTAGGCGGCACCGAGATCAAATATTCGGTGATGGATGAAGCAATGCGGCGTATGCACACCGGCTCTGTGCCCACGCCGCAGGATACGCAGGAGCATTTTCTGGATGCTTTATACCAGCTGTATCTGCCCCATAAGGACGAGGTGGAAGGCATCGCCATGGCCGTGCCGGGCTTCGTGAATACCCGGACCGGCTATCTGACCAACGGCGGCGCTTTGCTCTACAACACGGACACGCCGCTGGGCCAGCTGCTGGCCGAGAAATGCGGCTGCCGCGTGCTGCTGGAAAACGACGGCAAGGCCGCCGCCATGGCCGAGCTGCAGGCCGGGGCCCTGCAGGGCTGCAGCAATGCGGCGGTGTTCCTCATCGGCACCGGCGTGGGCGGCGGCATCATTGCCAACGGCCAGCTGGTGCGGGGCGTGCACTTTACCGCCGGGGAATACAGCTTTGTGAACACCAATGCCGCCGGGTGGGACGATGAGCGCAACAACATGGCCTGCCAGTGCAGCACTACCGCGCTGCTGGAATGGTACCGCGCCCGCAAGGGCCTGCCCGCCGACGCCCCCATGGACGGCCGCCGGTTCTTCGAAGCCGCCAATGCCGGGGAACCGGAAGCGCTGGATGTGCTGGAGCGCTTCTGCCACGCGGTGGCCGTACAAATTTATAATCTGACCGTCCTGCTGGATGTGGAAAAGGTGGCCATCGGCGGCGGCATCAGCAAGCAGCCGCTGCTGCTGGAAACGCTGCGCCGGGTGTACGACGGGCTGTTTGCGTCCCGACGAGATTCCCCCTACATGAAGGGCCTGCCCCGCTGCCAGATCGTGCCCTGCGCCTTCAGCAGCGAAGCCAACCAGGTGGGTGCCCTGTACGCCTACCTGCAGGCGTTCCATTCCTGAACAAACAGCCAAAGAGAGGGGCTTTCCGTGAACCGGCAAGCCCCTCTCTTTTTGCATTTTTGATTTTCAGAAAAACCGTTCTGAAAGGATCCACCAGATGCCCGGCAGGTTGATCTGACGGAACAGCTGATACAGCATGGATAAGATCATGTTTTTCTCCCTTTTGTGTCAGAGTGCCAGCCGCAGCAGTGCAGGCAGGCCCAGCAGGATGAACAGGCTCCCGGCCAGCGTGCACACCGCCAGCAGAACAGACCACCGGCTCATGCCAGAATGCCTTTCAGGATGAGCAGCAGCAGCTTTGCAAAGCCACCCCCGCCGAGAAGTTTGTACAGTGCCATCAGAGTAGACAGAGACATGGATGTTTGCTCCTTTTCCAGTTTTCCGGCCTTTGCGCCGTTCTGTTATGGATACGATCGAACAGCCTTTTCGATTGCAGGGAAATATTGGGAATTTATTTTCACAAATTTGGCCGCGGCGGCCAACAGCATTGAAAACAAAAAGGCACCCATACCGCCGGAAAGCAGTATGGGTGCCCAAATCCATTCAAATTTTCAACAAGTTCAGCGCTTCACGTTGAAAGCTGCCATGCCGGGGTAAACGGCGCTGTCGCCCAGCTGCTCCTCGATGCGCAGCAGCTGGTTGTACTTTGCCACACGCTCAGTACGGCTGGGCGCACCGGTCTTGATCTGGCAGGTGTTCAGGGCCACAGCCAGGTCGGCGATGGTGGTGTCCTCGGTCTCGCCGGAGCGGTGAGAGCTGATGGCAGTGTAACCGGCCTTGTGAGCCATCTTGATGGCTTCGAGGGTCTCAGACACGGAACCGATCTGGTTCAGCTTGATCAGGATGGCATTGCCTGCACCCAGCTGGATGCCCTTGGCCAGACGCTCGGTGTTGGTGACGAACAGATCGTCGCCCACCAGCTGGACCTTGCCGCCCAGCTCGCGGGTCATCTCCTGCCAGCCTTCCCAGTCTTCCTCGTCCAGGCCGTCCTCGATGGAGATGATGGGGTACTTCTCCACCAGGTTCTTCCAGTGGGCGATCAGCTCGCTGGAGGTGAACTCGGTGCCGGCCTTGGGCAGCTTGTAGAAGCCCTTGCCCTTGGGGCTCTTCCACTCGGAGGAAGCAGCGTCCATGGCCAGCATGAAGTCCTTGCCGGGCACATAGCCAGCCTTCTCGATGGCGGCCAGAATGGTCTCGATGGTCTCCTCGTCGCTGGACAGGTTGGGGGCAAAGCCGCCCTCATCGCCCACGGAGGTAGCCAGACCCTTGGCCTTCAGGATGGAAGCCAGAGCGTGGAACACCTCAGCGCACCAGCGCAGGGCTTCCTTGAAGGAGGGAGCACCCACGGGCATAATCATGAACTCCTGGGTGTCCACGGTATTGGTGGCGTGGGCACCGCCGTTCAGAATGTTCATCATGGGCACGGGCAGGCGGTTGCCGTTCACGCCGCCCAGGAAGCGGTACAGGGGCATCTCCAGAGAAGCAGCGGCTGCACGGCAGGCTGCAATGGACACGGCCAGGATGGCGTTTGCGCCCAGATTGGACTTGTCCTTGGTGCCGTCGGCCTTGATCATGGCGGCGTCGATGGCGTAGATGTCGGAAGCATCCATGCCCACAACAGCGTCTGCGATGACGGTGTTGATGTTCTCCACAGCCTTAGTCACGCCCTTGCCCAGGTAACGGCCCTTGTCGCCGTCACGCAGCTCCAGAGCCTCGAACTCGCCGGTGGATGCGCCGGAAGGTGCGCAGCCGCGGGCAACAGTGCCGTCGGCCAGGGTGATCTCAGCCTCCACGGTGGGGTTGCCGCGGGAGTCCAAGATCTCGCGGCCCACAACGGATTCAATTTCCAGATAGTTCATATCGAAAACCTCCTTGAATCATTTCCGGCCCGGCACCGTCCTTGCGGGCTTGTCCGGGCATTCTTGTGGATAGTTATTGCTAACTAACTACATTTATCCTACCACGCTTTGCTTCCCAGTGCAAGAGCCGCCCGCAATGTTTGCCGGCATAAACTTTTTTGTCTCATTGCAAACCGCCCGCAGCCGGTGCAAGCCGCCGGGCAGCGCGCAGGTATTTGCTTACAGCCTGCCCGTTTTTCCGGCCCGGTATGCGGGCCTGCCTGCCATGTAAATTTCATATGGCAGATATACTAAAATTTTTCTTTACTTTTTGGCAGGCCAGTCCTATACTATCTTTTGGTTAACAAATTCTTCATGATTGGATCAGACTTCATAAGACTTCATAGAGGAGGATATTGATATGAATAAGGATCTGACGGTGGGCAAGCCGTCACAGGTATTGTGGCAGTTCTGCCTGCCCATGTTCGGCAGCATCATCTTCCAGCAGCTGTATAACATCGCCGACAGCCTTGTGGCAGGCAAGTTCATCGGCGAGAACGCGCTGGCTGCCGTGGGCAACAGCTACGAGATCACCCTGATCTTCATCGCCTTCGCCTTCGGCTGCAACATCGGCTGCTCGGTCATCGTGTCCCGCTACTTCGGCGCGAAGGACTACGACGAGATGAAGACCTCGGTCTACACCTCGCTGATCGGTTCCGCCGTGCTGTGCGCCGTGCTGATGCTCATTGGTCTGGTGGGCTGCCACGGCCTGCTGGAGCTCATCAACACCCCGGACGAAATTCTGGCAGATTCCTCGCTGTATCTGGACATCTACGTGCTGGGCCTGCCCTTCATGTTCTTCTACAACATCGCCACCGGCATCTTCTCCGCGCTGGGCGACAGCAAGACCCCCTTCTACTTCCTGGCCGTCTCGTCCCTGTCCAACATCGGCGTGGACATCCTGTTCGTGGCCGGTTTCAAGATGGGCGTGGCCGGCGTGGCCTGGGCCACCTTCCTGTGCCAGGGCGTCAGCTGTGTGCTGGCCATGGTGGTGGTGTTCCGCCGCATCAGCGCCTTCAAATCCAAGAACAAGGTCGTGCTGTTCTCCTGGAACATGCTGGGCAAGGTGGCTGTGGTGGCTATCCCCAGCATCCTGCAGCAGAGCTTCGTCTCGGTGGGCAACATCATCCTGCAAAGCGTCATCAACACCTTTGGTGCCAGCGTCATCGCGGGCTACTCAGCAGCCGTCAAGCTGAACAACATGGTCATCACTTCCTTTACCACGCTGGGCAACGGCATCTCCAACTACACCTCCCAGAACATGGGCGCGGGCAAGATGGACCGTGTGCACAAGGGCTTTGGCGCAGGCCGCAATCTGGTGTGGATCATCTGCGTGCCCATCGTGCTCCTGTACTTCTTCTTCGGCCGCTTCCTGCTGCTGCTGTTCATGAATGACCCGCAGGGTCCGGCCATCGACACCGGTATGCTGTTCCTGCGCATCCTGTCTCCCTTCTATTTTGTGGTGTCGCTCAAGCTGGTCACTGACGGCATCCTGCGCGGCTGCGGCATGATGGTGCGCTTTATGATCGCTACCTTCTCCGACCTGGTCCTGCGCGTGGGCATCGCCATTGTGCTGAGCAGCACTGCTCTGGGCAGCACGGGCATCTGGATGGCATGGCCCGTGGGCTGGTGCATCGGCACCGGCCTGTCGCTGGTGTTCTACTTCACCGCCATCCGCAAGGTCCTTGCAGAGTCTCCGGCCAAAGCGGAAGCAGAGGGCGAAGCTGCCGAGGCACGTGCAGAGGCCGAGTTTGCAGCGGATGCCGAAATGGAGACCCTGTAACCCTTTTGTGAATCATGAATCCATTTCATGTCGCAGATAAATAAAATGAACAATTTGAAATAGTGCACAAAATCGCGCTTTAATTTTTGTATAAAGTATCAACAAAGCCGAGAAAATGCGCCCAAAAGTATGGACGGTTTGTGAATTGCGGATTTGAACCCAGATAGCTATAATAACAGACAAGAACAGAAGCAAGGCCGCTTTAGAGGGGAAGGGCCTTGCTTCCGTTTTTATCCTTGATTCTATTCTAGCCTATAAATTACTCCGAAGGAGGAGATTTTTATGAAAAAGGTGTTCACTCGTCGTCAGTTCATGGCCGCTGCCGGTGTTGTTGCCGCAGCAAGCGCTCTGACTGCATGCGGCGGTTCTTCCGCAAGCACTGCAGGTTCCGCTGCCGGTTCTGCTGCTTCCGGCGACACCATCAAGGTGGGCGTTCTTGGACCTCTGACCGGTGATGTTTCCGTTTACGGTCAGGCCGTTGTCAACGGTGCTACCCTGTACCTGAAGCAGGTCAACGCCAACGGCGGCATCAACGGCAAGCAGATCGAGATCCTGACCGAGGATGAACAGGGCGATGAGACCCAGGCCGTGAACTGCTTCACCAAGCTGGTGGATGAGGGCATCACCGCTCTTGTGGGCGATGTCACCACCGCTCCCACCCTGGCTGTGGCTGCCGAGAGCGCCGACTACAATATGCCCATGGTCACCGCTTCTGCTACCGCTGAGGCTGTCACCTACGATGCCGAGACCGACACCGTGAATGCAAACGTCTTCCGTGCCACCTTCACCGACCCGTATCAGGGCGTCCATATGGCAGACTATGCTTACGAGAAGCTGGGCTACACCGAAGCAGCTGTCATCTTTGAGAAGGGTGCCGATTACAACGAAGGCCTGGCTGAGAACTTCATCAACGAGTTCGAAGCAAAGGGCGGCACCATCGTGGACGATGAGAGCTACTCCAAGGGCGATGTGGACTTCAAAACTCAGCTGACCACCATCATGGGCAAGAATCCGCAGGTGGTGTTCTGCCCCAACTACTATGAGGACGTGAGCAAGATCCTGAAGCAGGCCCGCGATATCGGCATGACCTGCCCGTTCCTGGGCGGCGATGGCTGGGACGGCCTGGAAGGCTACGCTACCGCCGATCAGCTGAAGGATGCCTACTTCTGCGCCAACTATGCAAAGGGTTCCAACTCCGACTTTGAGAACGCCTACAAGGAAGAGTACGGCAAGGAGTACCCCAACGGTTTCGCACCTCTGGGTTACGATGCCGCTATGACCGTGGTCTACGGCCTGCAGGCTGCAGAAGACGCTGGTCTGGAAGCTGGCTCCGATGAGTACAAGCAGGCTGTCATCGATGCCATTGCCGGCGGCACCATCGAGGGCATCACCGGCACCTTTACCTTCGACGAGCACCACGATCCCGTCAAGCAGACCGCTATCCTGTGCTTCGACGGTGAGACCCCTGTGCTGAAGGAAATGTTCTGATCCCGCTTCTCCACCGCACACCGGTGCGCGGCATAAGGGCTGGAACCAGAAGGAAATGAACCATTGCGGAGACCGCCGGAACAGGTTTGCTCGGCTGTCTCCGCTTTTTTGGTAAAAAAGTGTATCCCAAAAGGCGTGCTGAACGCCGAAAAGAAAGGAAGTATCCATCCATGACAGTGTTCTTTAGCCAGCTGATCAACGGCTTGTCCCTTGGCAGCATCTATGCACTGATCGCACTGGGCTACAGCATGGTGTACGGCATCATTCTGCTGCTGAACTTTGCCCACGGCGATATCATCATGGTGGGCGCGTATATGTCCTGGTTCGTCATGAATCAGCTGGGCCTTGGCCCGGTCACTGCCGTGTGCGCCACCATCATCACCTGTACGCTGCTGGGTGTCGTGATCGAAAAGATCGCCTACACCCCCCTGCGCAGCGCCCCCCGCATCTCGCTGCTGATCACCGCCATCGGCGTGTCCTTCTTCCTGGAGTACACTGCAGAGCTGATCCTTGGTTCCGGCGCAAAGGTCATTCCGGCCTACTACACCAACCAGACCTTCCGCATTGGCTCTGTGCCGCTGGGCCTCACCTCTGTCATCACCCTGCTGGTCACGGTGCTGTCCATGCTGGTACTCACCTTCCTTGTTCAGAAGACCAAGCTCGGCAAGGCCATGCGTGCCGTGTCCGAGGATATGGACGCCGCCCGCCTGATGGGCATCAACGTCAACAGCACCATCTCCTTTACCTTTGCTGTTGGCTCCGCTCTGGCCGGCATCGGCTCGGTGCTGTACTGCTGTTCCTATCCGCAGGCTACGCCCACCATGGGTTCCATGCTGGGCCTGAAAGCCTTTGTTGCTGCAGTCCTGGGCGGCATCGGTTCCATTCCGGGCGCCATGATCGGCGGCATTGCCATCGGCCTGTGTGAATGTTTTGTCTCCGCCATCGGTCTGTCTGCCTGGAAAGACGCTGTGACGTTTGCGATCCTGATCATCGTGCTGCTGGTCAAGCCCACCGGCTTCCTCGGCCGCAAGGTACAGGAAAAGGTGTAAGGAGGGGCAGAAAGATGAATACCAAACGCAAAACTTTGAAAATGCCCGTGCGCTATCTGATGAACGCCATTCTGGTGGTCCTGCTGTTCGTGGTGCTGTCCTATGTGACCGGCAATGTGCTCTCCACCTACCAGAACAAGGTCCTGCTTACCGTGGGCATCAACATCATCCTGGCTGTCTCCCTGAACATTGCCACCGGTTATCTGGGCCAGCTGCCGCTGGGCCACGCCGGTTTCATGGCGGTAGGTGCCTACGCCTGCGCTCTGTTCACCAAGTACAGCACCCTGCCGCGCGGCATTTCCTTTGCCATCGGCCTGGTGCTGGCCTGCATCGTAGCCGGTCTGTTCGGTGTGCTCATCGGCATTCCCGCCCTGCGTCTGACCGGTGACTATCTGGCTATCCTGACGCTGGGCTTCGGCGAGATCATCCGCATCACCCTGAACAACATCGACGATGTGCTGGGCTTCAAACTGTTCTACGGCTCCAAGGGCCTGAAGAACATCCCCAAGTACTCCAATTTTACCAACGTGTTTATCTGTGTGGTCATCACCTGTTTCCTGATCCATACCATGATGAAGAGCCGCCATGGCCGCGCTGTGCTGGCCATCCGCGACAATGAGATCGCCGCCGAGAGCTGCGGCATCCAGACCACTTATTACAAGGTCATGGCCTTTGCCTTCTCGGCTGCCTTTGCCGGCATGGCCGGCGGTCTGTACGCCTGCTACATCGGCGTGCTGACTCCCTCCACCTTCGGCTTCATGAAGTCCATCGAAATTCTGGTCATGGTGGTTCTGGGCGGCATGGGCTCCATGCTGGGCTCCATCCTCTCTGCGACCGTGCTTACCATCCTGCCCGAGGCGACCCGCAGCTTTGACAGCTACCGCATGGTAGTCTACTCTCTGGTGCTGATCCTCATGATGATCTTCCGTCCGGGCGGCCTGCTTGGCAGCTACGACTTCTCCATGAGCCGCATTGTGGAAAAGATCATGAACGGCGAACTGTTCCAGAAGAAAGCAAAGGAGGGCAAAGACCATGAGTGAGTTCCAGACCAAGTTACACAGTGTGCCCTCCGGCGGCTTTTTGACCGACCGCGACAAGGACAAAAAGCCCATTCTGGACGTGCGTGAGCTGGGCATCGACTTCGGCGGTCTGACCGCCGTGGATGGCTTCAACCTGATGATCGGCCGCAACGAGATCACCGGTCTGATCGGCCCCAACGGTGCCGGTAAGACCACCGTGTTCAACCTGCTGACCAACGTTTACCAGCCCACCCGCGGCTCCATCCTGATCGATGGGATGCCCACCGCCGGCAAAAAGACCTATCAGGTCAACCGCATGGGCGTGGCCCGTACCTTCCAGAACATCCGCCTGTTCAAGGAACTGAGCGTGATCGACAACATCAAGGTGGGCCTGCACGAGTCCATGAAGTACGATCTGGCTTCTTCGCTGATCCGCCTGCCCAACTACTGGAAGGAAGAAAAGAAGTGCACTGAGCGTGCGCTGGAACTGCTGGACATCTTCCACATGGCAGACCTCGCCAATGTGCAGGCTGGCAGCCTGCCCTACGGTGCACAGCGCCGTCTGGAGATCATGCGTGCGCTGGCCACCAGCCCGAAGCTGCTGCTGCTGGACGAGCCTGCTGCCGGTATGAACCCCTCCGAGACTGCGGAGCTGACCGAGACCATCCGCCGCATCCGCGACGAGTTCAACATCGCCGTGCTGCTGATCGAGCATGACATGAGTCTGGTCATGGGTATCTGCGAGGGCATTGCCGTGCTGAACTTCGGCCGCATCATCGCCAAGGGCACGCCGGATGAGATTCGCAACAACCCGCAGGTCATCGAAGCCTATCTGGGCAAGAAGGAGGGCTAAGCCATGGCTGATACGTTACTGAAAGTTGATAACATCAACGTCTATTACGGCAACATCCACGCCGTCAAGGACATCTCCTTCGAGGTGGATCAGGGCGAGATCGTCACCCTGATCGGTGCCAACGGTGCCGGCAAATCCACCACCCTGAAGACCATTTCCGGCCTGCTGAAGCCCAAGACCGGCGACATCCTGTACAAGGGCAGCAGCATCAAGGGCATGCGCGCCCACAAGATCGTGGAAGCGGGCCTTGCCCATGTGCCGGAAGGCCGCCATGTGTTCCTGCACATGACCGTAGAAGAAAATCTGGACATGGGTGCCTACACCCAGCCCGCTTCCACCATTGCCCCCAACAAGGAAAAGGTGTTTGAGCTGTTCCCCCGCCTGAAGGAGCGCCGCAAGCAGCTGGCCGGTACCATGTCCGGCGGCGAACAGCAGATGCTGGCTATGGGCCGTGCCCTGATGAGCAACGCTTCCATGCTGATGCTGGACGAGCCTTCCATGGGCCTTTCGCCGCTGCTGGTGCAGGAGATCTTCGACATCATCCAGAACGTGCACAAGGAAGGCATGACCATCCTGCTGGTGGAGCAGAACGCACAGATGGCTCTTTCCGTGGCAGATCGTGCCTACGTCCTTGAGACGGGCCGTGTGGTCATGGAGGGCACTGGTGCCGAGCTGCTGACCAATGAGCGCGTGCGCAGCGCCTATCTGGGCGGCTGAGTTGATTTTGAAAAGGGGCTGTATCCGGTGGGATACAGCCTCTTTTTTGCTTCTTTCACTTTACTTTCGTAAAAGAATGTGCGATAATTAAACCAGTATTTTTTCGGCCTGAAGCGCCGCGCCCCGGCTCGGGAAAGCGGGGCAGAACCAAACATAAGAGGGGGTTTTTGTTATGAGCAAGACCATCATTCCGGAGAACTATCAGCCCGCGCTGAACCTGTACGATACCCAGCGCGCCATCGGCACCGTGAAGCGCCTGTTCGCCGACACGCTGTGCGCCACCCTGAACCTGTACCGTGTGTCTGCACCGCTGTTTCTGGAGGCTTCCACCGGCCTGAACGACGATCTGAACGGCGTGGAGCGCAAGGTCACCTTCGACATCAAGGACAGCGGCATTGAGGCACAGGTGGTGCAGTCGCTGGCAAAGTGGAAGCGCAAGGCCCTGAAGGACTACGACTTCCGCGTGGGCAAGGGCCTGTACTGCGACATGAACGCCATCCGCCGCGACGAGGACCTGGACAACCTCCACTCCATCTATGTGGACCAGTGGGACTGGGAAAAAGTCATCCGTCTCGAGGACCGCAACGAAGCCTACCTCAAGAGCGTGGTGCGCTCCATCGTGTCCGCTGTGTGCGCCACCGAGATGAACCTGCATGCCATGTTCCCTCAGCTGCAGGAGCTGCCCCTGCACAGCCCCAACGTGACCTTCATCACCACCCAGGAGCTGGAAGACAAATACCCCGACCTGACCCCGAAGGAGCGCGAGAACGCCTTCGTGAAGGAGAACGGCACCACCTTCCTGATGAAGATCGGTGCCCCGCTCAAGAGCGGCAAACCCCACGACGGCCGCGCCCCGGACTACGACGACTGGGATCTGAACGGCGACCTGCTGTTCTGGAACGACCCGCTGCAGTGCAGCTACGAGCTGAGCAGCATGGGCATCCGCGTCAGCCCCGAGAGCATGGACAAGCAGCTGACCATGGCTGGCTGCGACGACCGCCGCGCCCTGCCCTTCCACAAGGCCGTGCTGAACGGTGAGCTGCCCTACTCCATCGGCGGCGGCATCGGCCAGAGCCGCCTGTGCATGCTGCTGCTGGGCAGCGCCCACATCGGCGAAGTGCAGGCCAGCGTCTGGGACGCCGCCACCCGCGAAGCCTGCGCAAAGGCTGGCATCCCGCTGCTGTGATCCCCTGAAGATAAGAACAAAGGGCCTTGTAAGCCCAATAAGCACAAGAGCCGCTGCACCTGATATGCAGCGGCTCTTGTATTTATTTAGAAGTCATGCGACCAAAATGGCCTTTTTCCTCTTCGTCCTTTTTGGCGTCGGGCTTTTCCTCCGGGGTCAGACGCACTTCGGTGACGCGGCGCTTGGCGGTGCGGGTCACCACACCGTCGTATTCGCCCAGCGTGAACTTGTCGCCCACTTTCGGCAGGCGGCAGGTCTTTTCCTGCACCAAGCCGTTCACGGTGTTGGAGTCGATGTCGTCATCCTCCGGCAGGCCCAGCGTCTCGTACAGATCGTCCACGCTGGCGCTGCCCAGCACGACCCAGCTGCCGTCCGACTGCTTGCGGAAGTCCTCGGTCACCTCGTCGTGCTCATCCCAGATCTCGCCCACAAGCTCCTCCAGAATGTCTTCCAGCGTGATGATGCCCTCGGTGCCGCCGTACTCGTCCACCACCACCGCCATGTGGTGATGCTGCTCCCGCAGGGTGCGCAGCAGCTGAGAGATTTGGGTGGAACCGGTGGTGTAGAGCGTGGGCTTGACCAGTTCTTCCAGCGTGGCTTCCTTTTTCAGGCGGGCCAGATAAAAGTCCTTTTCATGCACGACGCCGATGATGTTATCAATGGTGCCGTGGTAGACGGGCAGGCGCGAATAGCCGGATTCCGCAAAGGTCTGGGCCACTTCGTCCAGCGGGAGGTCGTCCTCCACCGCGATCACATCCACACGGGGGGTGAGGATCTCCTCCACTTCCACATCGTCAAACTCGATGGCGCTGCGGATCAGTTCGCTTTCCCGGTCGGTCAACTCGCCGTCATTCTCGGCCTCGCTGACCATGGTCATCAGCTCACCCTCGGTGATGGTGTCCTCCTCGGTGCTGTGGACAAAGTGCCCCAGAAAGCGCTTCCACTGACTGAACAGCCATGTCAGCGGGGTAAACACCAGCATCAGCAGGCTGAGCGCCGGTGCAACTGCGGTGGCTACCGTTTCCGGCATCTCCTTGGCAAGGCTCTTGGGAGTCACCTCGCCAAAAACCAGCACCACCACGGTCAGTACCATGGTGGACACCGTAGCGCCCCGTTCTGCACCCAGCATCTTGGTGAAAATAATAGTGCCGATCGAAGCTGCGGCAATGTTCACGATATTGTTGCCGATGAGGATGGTGGAAAGCAGCTTATCGTATTTTTCAGCCATTGCCAGCACCCGGGCGGCAGAGTTATCGCCGTCCTCAGCGCGGCTTTTCAGGCGGATCTGATTCAGGGAAGAAAATGCGGTCTCGGATGCGGAGAAAAAGGCGGAGAATGCCACCAATACTACCAGCGCTACCCAGAGCGTCATACTACTGCCATCGTCCATAAAAAGGGAAATCACACTCAACTTTCTGTTTTGATCGTAAGAAGCCGTCTGTTCTTGCCTCTCCCTCTGGGAGAGGTGGCATTGCGCAGCAATGACGGAGAGGGCGAACCTGTCAGCACCAGCAACATTCCCGCCCTCTCAGCCTCGCTTTACGCTCGGCAGCTCTCCCAAAGGGAGAGCCAAGACCCACGCGGTCAACTTTCAAAAATAATGATACAAAAATGTGCTTTCCATCGTTGCCATTTCCGCGATGAAAAGCACATCAATGTTATTTTTTATAATAACATATTCTGCACACAGGTGCAAGCGTTTGGCCTGTTCCCCGTGTACAAAACCGGTAAAATTTAGCGCAGAACCAATGCGCTGCCGTCAAAGTCCACCGTCAGGGTGTTGCCCTCGGCATAGCTGCCCTGAATGATGGCCTTCGCAATGAGGGTCTCCACGCGGCTCTGGATGAACCGTTTGATGGGACGTGCACCATACACGCTGTCGTAGGCCGAATCAATGATGAAGTCCTTGGCAGCCGTGGTAACATCCAGCTTGAGGTGCTTGCCCTCGTCCATGCGCTTGCGCAGGTCTTCCAGCTGCAGGTCCACGATCTTGCGGGTCTCGTCCTTCGTCAGGCTCTTGTAGTAGACGATCTCGTCCAGACGGTTGAGGAATTCGGGGCGGAACTTGGATTTCAGCAGCAGGTCGATCTGCCTGCGGGCATCCTCGCTGAGCTCGTTGGAGCCGTTTGCACGGCGCTGTTCCAGATCGTTCAGGATGATGTCGCTGCCGAGGTTGGAGGTCAGGATGATGACCGTGTTCTTGAAGTCCACGGTGCGGCCCTGGCTGTCGGTGATGCGGCCATCGTCCAGTACCTGCAGCAGGATGTTGAACACGTCGGGGTGGGCCTTTTCCACCTCGTCGAACAGCACCACGCTGTAGGGTTTGCGGCGCACGGCCTCGGTGAGCTGGCCGCCCTCCTCATAACCGACGTATCCCGGAGGCGCACCGATCAGGCGGCTGACGCTGAACTTCTCCATATATTCGGTCATGTCGATACGCACCATGTTGCGCTCATCGTCAAACAGGGCCTGTGCCAGAGCCTTGGCAAGTTCGGTCTTGCCCACGCCCGTGGGGCCCAGGAACAGGAAGCTGCCGATGGGACGGTTGGGGTTGGCGATGCCCGCGCGGCTGCGCAGGATGGCTTCGCTGACTTTGGTCACAGCCTCGTCCTGACCAATGACACGGCGGTGCAGCACATCATCCAGATGCAGCAGCTTTTCACGCTCGCCTTCCACCAGCTTTTCCACCGGGATGCCGGTCCAGCGGGCCACGATGCGGGCGATCTCCTCGTCGGTCACGCGGTCACGCAGCAGGCTGTCTTCCTTCTTGGCGGCAGCGATCTTTTCTTCCTCCTCCAGCTGTTTCTGCAGCTGGGGCAGCTTGCCGTATTTCAGCTCAGCGGCCTTGTTCAGGTCGTACTCGCGCTGGGCCTTCTCGATATCGGCGTTGGTCTGCTCGATCTGCTCACGCAGGGATTGCACCTTGCCGATGGCGTTTTTCTCGTTTTCCCACTTTGCCTTCATGCTACGGAACTTGTCCTGCAGCTCGGCCAGCTCTTTTTCGAGGTCCTTCAGGCGGCTCTGGCTCAGAGCGTCGGTCTCCTTTTTCAGGCTCACCTGCTCAATCTGCAGCTGGGTGATGCGGTGGGCCAGATCGTCCATCTCGCTGGGCATACTGTCCATCTCGGTCTTGATCATGGCGCAGGCTTCATCCACAAGGTCGATGGCCTTATCGGGCAGGAAGCGGTCGGTGATATAGCGGTCGGACAGGGTGGCGGCAGCGATGAGGGCACTGTCGTTGATCTTGACGCCGTGGAACACTTCGTACCGTTCCTTCAGACCGCGCAGGATGGAGATGGTGTCTTCCACCGTGGGCTCATCCACCTGAACGGGCTGGAAGCGGCGCTCCAGAGCAGGGTCTTTCTCGATATACTGGCGGTACTCGTCCAGCGTGGTAGCACCGATGCAGTGCAGCTCGCCGCGGGCCAGCATGGGCTTGAGCAGGTTGCCGGCGTCCATGGCACCGTCGGTCTTGCCGGCACCCACGATGGTGTGCAGCTCATCAATGAACAGGATGATCTTGCCTTCGCTCTTTTTCACCTCGTTCAGCACGCTCTTTAAGCGTTCCTCGAACTCGCCGCGGTACTTTGCACCGGCCACCAGAGCGCCCATGTCCAGGCTGAACACGGTGCGGTCTTTCAGGTTTTCGGGCACATCGCCGCGCACGATACGCTGGGCAAGGCCCTCGGCGATGGCAGTTTTACCGACGCCGGGCTCACCGATCAGGCAGGGGTTGTTTTTGGTCTTACGGGACAGAATGCGGATCACATTGCGGATCTCCTGATCGCGGCCGATGACGGGGTCCAGCTTCTGCTTGCGGGCAAGGTCCACCAGATCCTGACCGTACTTCTGCAGGGCGTTATAGGTCTCCTCGGGGTTATCGGTGGTCACGCGCTGGTTGCCGCGCACGGCCGTCAGCTGCTGCAGGAAGGCATCCTTCTTAATGCTGAACGCGCGGAACAGCTCGGTGGTGTTCTGGGTCTGCTCGTCCAGCAGGCCGAGGAACAGGTGCTCCACGCTGATATAGTCATCCTTCATGGCCTTGGCTTCGCGGGCGGCGGCACTCAGCACCTTATCGGTGGCCTGCGAGATATAGACCTTGTCCGGGTCACGGCCGGAGCCGGAAACGCGCGGCAGGGCCGAAAGCTTTTCGGCCACAGCGGCGGCAAAGCTGCCGGGGTCCACGTTCAATTTCTGCAGCAGCTGGGGGATCAGTCCCTGCTCCTGCGAAGCGAGGGCGTGCAGCAGGTGCTCAGGCTCCAATGCATTGTGCTGGTACTCCACAGCCAGCTGCTGGGCCGCCTGCAGAGCTTCAAGGGTCTTCTGTGTATATTGATTGGTATTCATAAAGTCAAGCCTCCATTCATACCGGAAGGTTTATTTTAGCGGACGAATCAGTCAAGTGCTAACCGCTCTGCGTGCAGAGGCCGCAGAACCGGAAGCATCTCACTTTTGATTTATGTTTCATGATTTTGTGCACCTCCTGCCGAACAGTCTCATTTTCGATTTAGCACTCCATTCATTCGACTGCTAAAAATATACTCTTATTCATTCGCTTTGTCAATAGGGTTCATAAAAAGTTTGCAATTTACAGTTTTTGCCAGCTGCACACAAAAAAGAACTCCAGAAGATCCGTAGATCTTCTGGAGTTCCAAATAGAGTTCTTTCTCAGCCCTGTTTTTTCCAGCGGCGCATGATGCCCATGCCCAGCGCATAGGGGCCGGTGTGCACCGCAATGGTGCAGCCGATCTGCAGCAGACCAACCTCACACTGCGCACCGGGGTATTTGGCGCGCAGGGCCGCACGGGTCTGCATCCACAGACGCTTGCCCTCGTCGGCGTCGTAACCGTAGCCCACCGTGATGCGGTAGTCGTCCGGGGTGCCGCCGTGGGCTTCCAGATAGTTCATCAGCTGATCCAGCGCCTTCTCAAAGCTTTTCTGGCGGCCACGGGCCACGCCGCCGGAGAAGATCTCGCCGTCTTTGAACAGGATCATCGGCTTGATGCCCAGCATGTTGGCCGCGCGCCCGGTCACTTTGCCGATGCGTCCGCCCTTGATGAGGTAATCCAAGTTGCCCACCGTGAAGAAGATCTGGTTGGTCACCTTCTCGGCTTCCAGCCAGGTCACCGTCTCGTCCAGGGTGCAGCCTGCGTCCCGCATCGCCACAGCGTTTTCCACCATGGTGGATTCGGTGACGGTGGCTGCCGCCGAGTCGATGACCTCGATGCGGGCATCGGGGTAGTCCTCCAGCACCAGTTCCCGGGCATTGCGGGCGCTGCCCACGCAGCCGCTCATCTTGCCGGTGAACACCAGACACAGCACGTCCCGGCCTGCCTCGGCATGGACGCGGAAGGTCTGTTCAAAGTCCTCAATGGAGGCAAGGCTGGTCTTGGGGTAGGCCGAGGGGTTATCCACCATGAACTGGTAGAAATCCCGCACAGCGATCTCCTTGCCTTCCTTGCGGTAGTGTTCGCCGTCCAGCGAAACATAAAACGGGATGACCTCAATGCCCAGCTGCCTGGCCGTTTCCGGCGTCAGGTCGCAGGCGCTGTCGGTAATGATATCAAACATCTGTGACGCTTCCTTTTCTGAAAGATTCGGGAGCTTTGGCCCGGCGGGAAAAATCAGACGCGGTGGATGTAGGCCTCGCGCTCAGCACCCACAGAGATGTAGGTGATCTTGCAGCCAACGGCCTTTTCCAGATATTCCACATAAGCCTGTGCTTCCTTGGGCAGGTCCTCCCACTTGCGGGCTGCGGTGATGTCGCAGTGCCAGCCGGGCAGGTACTCCACCACGGGCTGTGCGGTATCCAGTGCCTCACCCATGGGGAAACGGGTGGTGGTGCTGCCGTCGGTCAGCTTGTAGGCGGTGACCATGGGGATCTTCTCCATGTAGTCCAGCACGTCCAGCAGGGTCAGGGCAACTTCATCGCAGCCCTGGCAGAACACGCCGTAGCGGCTTGCCACCAGGTCGATGGGGCCCACGCGGCGGGGACGGCCGGTGGCAGCGCCATACTCGTGGCCAGCCTCGCGCAGGTCATGCTTTTCTTCCTCGGTCATGGCCAGCTCGGCGGTGAAGGGGCCGTCGCCCACGCAGGAGGAGTAAGCCTTCATGACGCCGATGGAGTTGTGCAGCTTATGGCCCGGGATGCCTGCGCCGATGGGGGCGTAAGCGCCGATCACGTTGGAGGAGGTGGTGTAGGGGTAGATGCCAAAGTCGATGTCGCGCAGGGCACCCAGCTGTGCCTCGAACAGCACCTTTTTGCCGGCGGCATCTGCATCGGCCAGATACTGGCCCACATCGCAGATATAGTCCTTGAAGATGGCGGCGTACTTCTCCAGCCATGCCCACATCTCGTCTACGCTGATGGGAGCGGCGTTGTAGCTGCCCTCCATGACCAGATTCTTGGAGTCCACCATGGTGATCAGGCGCTTCTTCACGGCATCGTCCAGATGCAGCAGGTCGCCCATGCGCAGGGTCTTCTTCATGTATTTGTCGCCGTAAGCGTAGGCGATGCCGCGCTTGGTGGAGCCGAACTGTGCACCGGTCTTGGACAGACGGGCTTCTTCCAGACCATCCTGATCCACGTGGTAGGGCATGGTGATGGTTGCACGGTCGGAGATTTTCAGGTTCTTGGGGCTGATCTCAATGCCCTGCTCGCGCAGCTTCGTGATCTCGCCGTCCAGATGATGCGGGTCGATGACCATGCCGTTGCCCATGACGCAGACGACGTTCGGGCGCAGGATGCCGGAGGGCAGCAGATTCAGCACGAACTTGCCGCGCTCGTTCTTGACCGTGTGGCCTGCGTTGTTGCCGCCCTGATAGCGTGCAACGATGTCATACTCCTGGCTGATGAGGTCGACCATGCGGCCCTTGCCTTCATCGCCCCAGTTGATACCCGTAATTGCAGTAAGCATAATAAATGACCTCTTTATCCTTTTTTCAAAAGACAGCCTTTTCCGTGCACCTTGCCCGGGATACGCCACCTTGGGAAACCACATCAGCAGGCATACACAAAGCACATACCAATGCAAGTATAGTATAGCACAGATCGCCGTGCAAAAAAAGAGGAAAACACAGCTTTGGGCTGCGTTTTCCTCCAAAAAAGTGTGCGCAAAATTGTGCGTTCAGCTGCGGGGGTTCTCAAGTTCGGCACGGCGGGTCACCTTGTGGATGGTGCCGTCCGGCTCCTGAATGGAGGTGTTGGCCAGCTGCGCGCGCAGGCTGGCCTTCATGTCGTCGATGTATTCGCGGCGCAGGGCCTGCTGCTCTGCCTTTTCGGCCTCGGTCAGGCCGGTGGTCTTGCTCTTTTTTGCCAGCTCGTTGATGCGGGCGATCTTTTCCTGGGTCATGGGGACCTCCTGTATTTTAAATAAGAATATGCTATAATAGTAAAAAATAAACCCTCTCAGGCGCTGACGCGCCGGCTCCCCCCGAAGGGGCGAGCCTTTTTAAGGAATTGCTTGCAATCAGTATAACAAAGGATGATAAAAATGGCAACTCAACTCAATTTTGCCCAGCAGATGGATCTGGTGCTCAAAAATCTGGACGGCACACGGCCGCGCCTTTTGCTCCACGCCTGCTGCGGGCCCTGCTCCAGCGCGGTGCTGGAGCAGCTGTGCCAGTACTTCGACATCACGGTGCTCTATTATAACCCCAACACCTGGCCTGCCGCAGAATACCACCGCCGCGGCGAAGAACTGAAAAAGTTCGTGGCGGCCGCCCACCCGCTGGGCGTGACCGTGGTGGAAGACCACTACGACCCGCAGGAGTTCTATTCTGCCGTCACCGGCCTTGAAAACGAGCCGGAGCGCGGCAATCGGTGCACCGTGTGTTACCGGTTGCGGATGCGCCGGGCGGCCCAGTACGCGAAGGAAAACGGCTTCGACTGGTTCACCACCACCCTGTCCATCAGCCCGCACAAGGACGCCAAGCGCATCAACGCCATCGGGCAGGAGCTGGAAGCAGAGTTCGGCGTGAAGCATCTGCCCTCGGACTTCAAAAAGCACAACGGCTACCTGCGCAGTTTGCAGCTTTCGGAAGAATACGGCCTGTACCGGCAGGACTACTGCGGCTGCGAGTTCAGCGCGAAAGCACGGGGAATTGAAAAGTAAAATGCAACCTCCCAGCAGGCCAGCGAGGTATTTCTCCGCGAACAGCCCTAGACACTGTCCCGCCCCAGTGCTGGCGCACCGGGGCCCCACCTCCAGGACATTCGCTGGAGAAACATCCCGCCGTCCTGCTGGACAACCGCATCTGTCCCGGCCGACGTGCCGGGAGTTTCTCCGAGGACCGTCCGCTGG
>ULKV01006592.1_pt1 | contig 28494 bp, 18 predicted proteins | sample 1951241 | NCBI WGS metagenome assembly ULKV01 (sample SAMEA4835509, study PRJEB28245) | human gut metagenome | biome: gut microbiome; material: fecal sample | place: Denmark | collected 2008
TCCCGCATTTTCCGCTCACCTTCCGAAGGTGAGACACTCCACAGCCATTTCATACCTCTTTCGAAGGCAGGATAGCATGCGAAGGAGGCATGACACAGCCAGGAAAAATTTCCCTACCGAATACGGGATGTTCAGACGGTAGTGCGGGCCAGGGTCTCATAGAGCGGCTCGCGCTCGCGGTAGAGGCGGTCGATGACGTCGCGCAGGGGGGTGTCGCCGCGGTTCTCGAGGAGGGTGCGGCCGCCGGTGTCTTTCGACAGGCGGTTGAAGATGGTGTCGATGTCGGTCTTGACGTAGACGCAGTAGGTGAAGCGGGAGATGAGGTCGCGGCAGCCGGGGGTGGTGACGATGCCGCCTCCGAGGGAGAGGACGAGGGTGCAGCGGTGCATGTCCTCGAGGGTTTCAGGGTGCTCCGAGATGTGCTCTTCGAGGATGTCCTCCAGGCACTCCTCCTCGATCTTGCGGAAGCCGGGTTCTCCGACGGCGGCGAATATCTCGGAAATCGTCTTGCCCTCGCGCTCCTCGATGTAGGCGTCGGTGTCAATCATCGGGGCGCCGACCTTGGCGGAGAGTTCGCGGGCCATGGTCGTCTTGCCCGCTGCCATAAAACCTATAAGGGAAATAATCATCGCTGTCTACTTAAAACAGGGTAAGGTCATCGTCTAAGGAGAATTCCACCACGTCGCCGGGTCTGGCACCGCTGCCGTCATTGTCACCGGCTCCGGCGTCATTGCGGTCCTCCGCGGAAGCTGCGGAACTTCCGTTGGAATCAGCGGAGGCGGGGGATGCCGAAGGGTAGTTCAGATCTTCGAGGTCGTAGGTATCCTCCCCTGCGGGAAGATCCTCCGCATCCCGGGCATTGTCCCCGTCCGGAGCATTGTCCTCGGGCTCCTCTTTCTGCAGAGGCTCCCCGAAGGCAATCGAGGCTATTTTCTCCCCTGCCCTCTTGCCCTTGGCCCGGAAACCCTTGACTGCGATGAATTCCTCCGCGTCGATGTCCACAGGTTCCTTGGGCTTGTTGCCGGAAGGGACGAACTCGACATGGACGGACGGCCAGCGGTCCTCGGACACTGCGACCAGACGGGCACCCTCGTCGACGGGTATGAAGCTCTGGGCGGTATTGTCGCTCAGCTCGAAACAGAAACGCTTGATGTAGTAGTAGCCGGAGGCCTTGTCCCAATAGATGGCGGTGTAGACCTTCGAGGGGTCGAATTTCTCCACTATCAGCAGGTCGCCCTGGAAACGGGTGCTGAGGTCCAGCCCCGTAGTATAGAATGTTCCGTCCTTGCATACGGCCAGTATGTGCTCGTCACCCCGGAATTCGCCCAGAAGCTCGCCGCGGCCGTCCTCGTTGAGCCTGTCGATGTCGCGGTCAAACCACATCTGCTTGCCGCCGATGGTTGATACGCCGGCTGCCCGGAGCAGGACCTTCTGCACCGGATATTTCGTGACGATATTGCCCATTGAGCCGCGGCCCTTGATGGCCAGCTGCGAGAAATCGTAGTCGATTATCAGACGCTTGAGACCCGGACGGGGACGGAGGTAGACCTTCACGGTCTCGGCCTCGCCGTTGGGATTGGCCGTAAGCCAATAGACCTGCGAGCCGGGAGTGCCCTTGGTCAGGTCGTACCAGCGGTCGCGGATGATGCCGGTGACCGCAAAGCGCTTGGCATACATGGTGCCTCCCTTGCCGTCGCGGTACACGGCATTGTATATGGTGCGGGTATCGCCTCTCTTGAAGACTGCGGCATGGATGATGCCCTTCTCGACGAACTGCTTGTCTGTCACCTTGCGGAGGGTGTACCGGCCGTCCTTGATGAACACTATCACCTCGTCGATGTCAGAGCAGTCGCTCACGTACTCGGCCTCCTCTATCTTCTTGGGAGAGGTTCCGATGAAGCCCTCGGAGCGGTTGATGTACAGCTTGGCGTTGGAGGCTACCACCTTGGTGGCCTCGATGTTCTCGAAGGAGGTAATCTTGGTACGGCGGGGGTACTTCGCGCCGTATTTGTCCTTGAGTGACTGGAAGTAATCGATGCAGTACTCCGTCAGGTGCTCCAGATGGTAGCGCAGTTCGGCCTCCTTCTTCTCGATCGCGCGTATCTTGTCCGTGACGGCCTTGATGTCGAACTTGGATATCTTGCGGACAGGCTTCTCGACCAGTTTCAGGATATCCGCATCGGTTATCGGACGCCTGAGCAGATGCTGGTACTCCAGCATGGCCGCCTTCACGTCCTTGAGCTGCTTCTCCCAGGTGCGGGCGTCGTTCTCGAGCACCTTGTAGACCTTGTTCTCGAAGAAAATCTTCTCGAGTGAAGTGTAGTGCCACTCGCCCTCGACCTCGTCCAGACGGATGGACAGTTCCTGACGCATCAGCTCGCGGGTCCGCTCCGTGTTGTAGCGCAGCACATCGTCCACTCCCATGAAGTGAGGCTTTTTGTCCTTGATCACGCATGTGTTGGGCGAAATGCTCACCTCGCAGTCGGTGCATGCGTAGAGAGCGTCGATAGTCCGGTCGGGAGAGGTATCGGCATAGAGCTGGATAACTATCTCGGCATGCTCGGCGGTGTTGTCGTCGATCTTGCGTATCTTTATCTTGCCCTTGTCGTTGGCCTTGAGTATCGAGTCGATAAGATCCCCGGTAGTGGTGCCGTAGGGTATCTCGGTGATGACCAGGGTATTCTTGTTGACTTTCTGAATGTTGGCACGTACGCGCACCCGGCCTCCGCGCATTCCCCGGTTGTAGGCGGATGTGTCGGCATAGCCTCCCGTGGGGAAATCCGGCTCGAGGGTAAAATCCTCTCCTTTCAGCACGGCAATGGAGGCATCCAGCAGCTCGTTGAAGTTGTGAGGGAGAATCTTGCAGGCAAGTCCTACGGCAATGCCCTCCGAACCCTGGGCGAGCAGAAGGGGAAACTTCACGGGAAGGTTGACCGGCTCCTTGTTGCGGCCGTCGTAGGAATTGACCCATTCGGTGAGCTTGGGGTTGTACAGCACCTCGTTGGCAAACGGAGTCAGCCGGGCCTCGATATACCTGCCGGCAGCGGCCGGATCCCCGGTGAGGATATTGCCCCAGTTTCCCTGACAGTCGATGAGCAGGTCCTTCTGTCCGAGCTGTACGAGGGCATCCTTTATGGAAGCGTCTCCGTGAGGATGGTACGGCATGGTCGCGCCGACGAGACTGGCCACCTTGTTGAACCGCCCGTCGTCCTCCTCCTTCATGGCATGCAGAATCCTGCGCTGCACCGGTTTCAGACCGTCCTCGATATGCGGCACGGCCCTCTCCAGTATCACGTAGGAAGCATAGTCGAGAAACCACTCCCGGTACATGCCCGAGAGCTTGTATTTCTTCGTGCCGTCGGAGATCACCTTGTCGAACTTGCCGGAGAGCACCTCGTCCTCGCCGTCCTCACCTGCGTAGGTGTCGGGGTCCGTGCCAGTATCGGCGTCGGCGTATGCGTCAGGGCCGGCATTGGCATCGGTCCCGGTGTCGGTTCCGGTGTCAGTTCCGATGTCGGCTCCGGTGTCGGCATCAACTCCGGTACCTGCGTAGGTGCCTATATCGGCATAACCGCCGTCACCGCCGTTCTGTTCCAACACACTCCCGCCGGACACATTTTCTATTCCGTTCCCAGAGGTCTCCAGGCCATCTTTTTCTTCGTCTTCTCTGCTCATCATTTTTCGTTTTTCAGCCGACAAAGATATTAAAAAAATTCAGATACGGGAAATGGAGGCACGCCCTCCTCTCCCACCTTCCGAAGGTGAGCAGAAACAGCCGGAAAGCAGCCCACCTTTCGAAGGTGGGAGAGGGACAATGCGATGGGATGTACGGCCACAGACACCTCTCGTGGGCATGCTGCAGTTCCTCACCTTCCGAAGGTGAGCAGAAACGACGGCAAAATGTCTCACCTTCCAAAGGTGTGCAGGTATGGTGAAAATGCAAGACCGCGCTACAACAGTTCTGAGGGCATTCGCAAGCAGACCGGTGAAATCCCACCTTCCGAAGGTGAGCGGAAATGGCCGGAAAGCAGCCCACCTTCCGAAGGTGGGAGAGGGACAATGCGATGGGATGTACGGCCACAGGCACCTCTCGCGGACATGCTGCAGTTACTCACCTTCCGAAGGTGAGTAGAAACGACGGCAAAACGGCTCACCTTCCAAAGGTGCGCAGGTAAGGGGAAAATGCAAAACCGCGCTACAACAGTTCTGAGGGCATTCGCAAGCAGACCGATGAAATCCCACCTTCCGAAGGTGAGCAGAAACAGCCGGAAAGCAGCCGAGCCCTACCCCTTCCGAAGGAGTAGGCTAATACCCGAAAGCGGCGAGCTTCCGCTTGTCGTCCCGCCAGTGGGGATCGACCTTGACGTAGAGCTGCAGGAAGACCTTCTTCTGGAAGAAGTCCTCCATGTCGATGCGGGCCTGGGTGCCGACACGCTTGAGGGACGAGCCGCGGGCGCCGATGATGATGCCCTTCTGGGAGTCGCGCATGACGTTGATGACCGCCCGGATATCGTAGCGGTCAGCATTCTCCTTGAACTCCTCGATGACCACCTCGGTGCAGTAGGGAATCTCTTTGTCGTAGTTGGTGAGTATCTTCTCGCGGATGATCTCGGAGGCAAAGAAGCGGAGGTTGCGGTCGGTGAAGAAGTCCTTGTCGTACCAGGGCTCGCCCTCGGGCAGCAGCGACACTATGCGTCCGAACACCGGCTCGAGCCCGAACCGCTCCTGAGCCGAGACCGCGAAGACTTCCGCATGGGGCACGGCGGCGGACCACTGCGCGGCCAGGGCGGCCACGGTCTGCTGGTCGCTCAGGTCGATCTTGTTGATGACGATGAGCACCGGGCAGTCCACACTGCACAGCCGGTCGACGTACTCCCGGTTCTTGTCTCCCTTCTCGACCACATCGGTGACGTACAGGATGATGTCGGCGTCTCCGATGGCGGTATCCACGTACTCCATCATGGAGCGCTGGAGATTGTAGGCCGGCTTGAGGATTCCCGGAGTGTCGGAGTAGACTATCTGGTAGTCCTCCCCGTTGACTATGCCCATTATCCGGTGGCGGGTGGTCTGGGCCTTGGATGTGATGATCGAAAGGCGCTCCCCGACGAGGGCGTTCATCAGCGTGGACTTGCCCACGTTGGGGTTGCCTATGATGTTGACGAAACCGGCGCGGTGGGGAACTGGATTACTCATAGAAATTGAGCTTGAGCATGGTCACCTCCTCGTCGCTGAGGAATCTCCACTGGCCGCGGCGCAGATTTTTCTTGGTAAGTCCGGCGAAATACACTCTGTCGAGCTTTCTTACCCGGTAGCCGAGGGCCTCGAACATGCGGCGGACAATACGGTTGCGGCCCGAGTGGATCTCGATGCCCACGATGCTGCGGTCATCCCCGTTGTAGGCCACTTCATCGGCGTATGCCGGGCCGTCCTCCAGGTCCACGCCACTTACAAGCTTGTCCATGTCCTCAGGCTTCACGTTCTTGTCCAGGGTCACCTGATATATTTTCTTTTTCTGATACGAGGGGTGTGTGAGTTTCTCGGCCAGTTCCCCGTCGTTGGTCAGCAGCAGTACTCCGGTCGTGGATTTATCCAGACGACCTACGGGGAAAATGCGCTCAGGACACAGTTCCCTGCTGATGAGCTGCATCACGTTCTTCTCCGCATGGGGGTCGCTGGTAGTGGTCACGAAGTCCTTGGGCTTGTTGAGCAGGACGTAGACCTTCTTCTCACCGCGCAGACGCTCTCCGTTGAAGCGGACATCGTCCTGGTCAGGATTGACCTTGACTCCCATCCCGGTGACGACCTCACCGTTGATTGTCACCAGACCGGCGGAAATGTACTCGTCAGCCTCGCGGCGGGAGCAGATGCCGGAGTTGGCGATGAATTTGTTAAGACGCACCAATCCGTCGTCCTCTTTCACCACTGCCGGAGTCTGCGGGACACGGGGCTTCTCCATGCCGGGATGCTCGGAGCGGAGACGGTGCTCGAAGCCTCGGCGCTCCCTTGGCTGACGGTCCGTACGCTCTCCTGCCGCGAAGGACCTGCCGCCCTTGTCGCGGAATCCGGGCCTGCTGCCGCCGAATCCGGGTTTTCCTCCGCGGAATCCGGGCTTGTCTCCCCGGAATCCCGGTCTGTCACCTCCGCGGAATCCCGGACGGGCACCTGCGTTTTCGGACCTTCCGCCATTGTCCTGACGTCGTCCGCCGTATCCGGGCCTGCCGCCGCGGAAATCCTGTCTGTCAGAGAATCTGCCTTCGGGGCGTCCCTCACCGTTGCGGTCGAAGGTCCTGCGGGGTCTGTAAGATGGTTTCTCTCCGGAAGCCCTGTAGTCTCTGTGTTCTGTTGTCCTGTACTCTGCGTGGTCCTGTCCCTCCCGGGTCTGCGACCGCCTGATGCGTGGTCTCATGTCGATAGCTATCTTAAATTTTTACTGAAATTGCGTGCAAAGGTATGTCAATCGGAGATAATTTCCTATTTTTACAACATCATTTTCTAAAACGTGTGAAAGTCATGAAGAGGAGAATATCAGCCACCCCCCGCCGCAACCGCCGCCTCACCCTTGCCGCCGAGAACATCGCCATGGCATTCAGGGCCATCAGGTCCAACAAGCTCCGGTCTTCCCTGACCATAGCCATCATTGCCCTCGGCATCACCTCCCTGGTGGGCATTCTCACAGCCGTAAGCTCAATGGACGCCACACTGAGGAACGCCTACAGCCGTATGGGCGCCGGCATCATCAACATCCGCTCGCTCTACTCCATGCCCGCCGGCATGCACCGTATCCGCAACCAACGGGAGATATCCAGAGCCCAGGCCGAGCGGTTCACAGACTACTACAGCACTCCAGCGACAGTCTCCATATTCACCACAGTCCTCTCCGGCACCAGAGCCGAGGCAGGACAGAAGCGCACCAATCCCACGACCGACGTCATCGCCACCGACGGCAACTATATGAAGTACAATATGCTGGAACTCTCCTCCGGCCGCAGTCTCTCGGCAGCCGACGTGGAGGGAGGCCGGTTCTATTGTGTCATAGGGGACAATGTGGCCCGCACCCTCTTCGAAGCGCAGGACGACCCGGTGGGCCAGACGGTGCATATCTCGGGACGCAGCTATATAGTAATAGGTGTAACGGCTCCGGTGGGGAACAATGCCGGGGGCAGCATGGACGACAACATTCTGGTGCCCTACACCAATGCCCTGGCCAATCTCGCCGCATCCACCCCCGACTTCACGATCGGCATCCTCCCGGAACCGTCCGTTAGCTCCGAAACAGCCGCTACCGAGGCCGAAATGACATTCAGGGCAGTCCGGAGGCTGGCCCCGTTCGACGACGCTGACTTCCGCATCACCCGCAGCGAGGCGGTCATCGAGGAGCTGAACTCCACGATGCGCACCCTCACCATCGCCGCCATCGTAATCGGACTGGTCACCCTTACAGGAGCGACAGTAGGCCTGATGAACATCATGCTGGTATCGGTACGCGAGCGCACCAGGGAGATCGGCACGCGCAAGGCACTGGGAGCAGCCTCGAAACGTATCAGGGCACAGTTTCTGATGGAGTCGGTAATCATCGGCCAGACCGGCGGCCTGATAGGCATAGTCGCCGGCATCCTCATCGGCAACATCATCGCCGCCGTCATGCAGGCCTCCTTCATCATCCCCTGGCTGTGGATGCTCCTGGCCATCGCCCTCTGCATGGCCGTCGGCATCCTCTCCGGCTATCTCCCCGCAAAACGCGCTGCTGCCCTCGATCCTATCGAGTGCCTGCGGTATGAGTAGTTCCAGGACTAGTCGGTCACTCCTGTGAAGTCAGGGACGAGGTCAACTGTGATATCGAGGCCGCGGGTAAGGAAGTTGCCGTGGACGTTGGTGATCCAGTTGCGCTGGAGGGGAATGCTGGAGGCGGCGAAGGGCGCGCAGAGCCGGGCGCCTGTAGAGGCATCTGTAAGGGTCAGGGTAAAATCTATGAGGGTCTGGTCCTCTTCGGGAGAGGCCAGGAAGTAGTCAAATGAAATCTGACCGGTGGGGGCAGCGGCGTCATCTCCTGCAACAATGTCCACCGGCACGGACACCTCCGCGGGCATCAGGGCGTCCACCAGAAGGCCGGACATCCCTCCGGTCAAGGCATTGTAAACCGTATATATGCGGGAGAACGCCACTTCGGCACGGATCTGCGTCAGGTCCACTACCGGCTCAGGCAGCCAGTCAAGGTCATCCGTGTAGAGGCGGATCTGGCCGAAAGGACGGGTAAGGGTTGCTTCAAGAGGCTGATCGTCGCTCAGTTCAGCGACACTGAGTACAGCACAGAAGGCATCGTGACCGTCCTCGCTGTTGATGTAGTTGTCGGTATTGAGGGCTATCTGCGTCAGACCGGCCTCAGTTCCATAATACAGGTCAGTAAAGCTGCCGTCCTCTCCTTCGGCGGCACAGTCAGCCCAGAAGACCAGCTCATACGAGCCCCCGGCAATCAGATGCACATCCTCAAAGACGGCCCCCATGTCCTGCACAGGAGCCACATACCGGGCACCGCTGAACACATCGTTCTCATAAACTTCGAGGATACAGCGGTTGGCGGAAGTACCGTCACCGGGAGCGGCCTCACTCCTGACAACAGGTGCTGTCGGAATGGAGGCCGTAACGGTGATACTCCATTCAGCTTCCTCAGGGGCAAGGGATTCCCTCTCCGTCTCCTGACAGGAGCTGAGTCCGAGTGACAGCAGGGCCAATGCCGCTGCGAATAGTCTGAATGGTGTGTTTTTCATTATTTTTAGATATTATTTATAGTTGATTACAGGGAACTGGGTTTCATCATTGACCAGACCGCCTCCGTTATCGTAGTACATGTACCATACCTGACTTTCGTAATCCTCAGTGATTTTGGTTCCTTCAGGACCTACGAGATTGGTGAAGTTGACTGTCCAGGTAGAGAAAGCCTTGGCCGTAAGAGGATCCGCACTGGTGTAGTCCTGGAAGAGCAGGAAACCGGCATATGCATCATCTGTTGTTTCCTCATAGGTACAGTCGGTTATGTTCAGCACCACGTTCTCGGCATTGGTGCGGTTGCTCATGCGCAGAGCATTATTGGCCTTCGCAAAGGTGCAGTTCTCAATGTTCACCACTCCCCCTTCGCTCATTCCAAAGACCGAGATACAGTTGTTGCTCACGGCTGTCTGGAAGTCGCAGTTGCGGACGGTGACGGCGGAAGATGGTGCACCATTCTCATCAAGGTTGATCTCTATCGGGTTGTAGCAGTCCCTGTCCCAGGCAATATTCTCTACCACCACCTCGCCGGGAGTTTTGATGGAGATGGAGGCGTTGCCGTCCACCTTCGGGGTTTCTCCGGTGAATGCCAGATTGCGGACGGTCACTCCCTCCTCGGCGGTGATATTCATCCGGATGCTCTCCATGATATTGTCCTCAGCGGCAGCACCCTCACCCGCGAGCACCACGGACTTGGCCGTGATGGTGTAGACCTCGGAGGAAGTCATTGTCCCCTCGGGAACAGTCACCACGATGTCATCATCCGGCATATTGACCGTAGAGCCGGCCTCAACGAGATTGACCTCGATGGGGTTGTCCTCAGCATTGCTGAATAAGGGGACAACGTCCACCGTCACTGCCGTGCGGTCTGTAAGCAGGTTGCCGCGGACATTGGTGATGTAGTTGCGGCGCACGGGGATGCTGGAGAAGGTGTAGGGCTCGGCTGCCCCGGCAGTTGCATCGGCGGAGGTATAGAAATTCATCGTGAAATCCGCTATGGCGTCCTCCTCGCCGGTAGCCAGCAGGTAGTCAAATGTCAGGTGACCGGTCGCAGCATCATGAGGCGTCACGGCGGCGGCATAAGTCACCGGCTCCAGGCCGGAAAGTTCTCCGGTGGTCAGGTCTATGGAGGTGTAAATACTGGTAAAGGCAATATTCACTGCGGCGGGCTTCATGCTCTCGACCGGGATCTGCGCATAATCGGTGGCGTAGATGTTCAGCTGGCCGAAAGGGCGGGTCAGGTCAGCTGTCACGCTCACCGGACCGGCGGCAAGCTGCTCCGCTGTCACGGATGCCTCGCCGAAGAAGGCGTCCAGCTCATCCTGGTTGCCCTGGAAAGCCGTGGTTATGAGACTCACCTTGGAAGGGAACTCCCCGGTATCGTAATACTTGTCCTTGTACTCTCCGCCTTCAGCAGCCGGAGCCGTCGCGCAGTCCGCCCAGAAGACCAGGCGGTAGGCATGGCCGCTCATCAGACGCGCCTCGAAAGTCGCACTCAGAGAGGTCACAGCCGTTTCCTGAGGCTCTCCGTATGCTACCGGAGCCTGGGGGTCGTCCACTACGTAGACCTGCATCAGGCAGCGGTTGGCCAGAGTCCCGTCGCCGGGCGTCTCCGCACTTCTCACCGCCACCGGATCCGACGGCATCAGGGCCGTCACCGTCACCGCACGCTCCTCCCCTTCCAGAGCCCCGCCACGGAGCTCGTCGCGCTGGCAGGAGGCCAGCAGCATCACGGCAGCCGTTCCGGCTGCTATGGTTGTCAATGTGATTCTGTTCATTTTCATCGTTTTAGTCTTTGTATGTCTCGTATTGTTTATTTGTTTGTTTCTGTCTGTACTCTTCCGCTTTCCACAACGGCAGCGTTTCGCGGGTTTTGCTGCCGTTGCGGCATCACGTTCCGCCATACATCCATGCTGTGCGCTTTCTAGACGGCATCGCTATTCCATTCCTCCTCCACAACGGCAGCATTTCGCGGGTTTCGCTGCCGTTGCGGCATCACGTTCTGCCATACATCCATGCTGTGCGCTTTCTAGACGGCATCGCTATTCCATTCCTCCTCCACAACGGCAGCGTTTCACGGGTTTTACTGCCGTTGCGGCTAGCAAAATACACTATGGACGGGTGTCATCATCGGCATCGACAATGACAATAACAGGAGTTCCGCTAATTGTGATATTCTTGCCACCATCATAATATACTATTTCACCATTGACTCTGCACTCTGCGCCATAAGTGATTGTTACACCTTTACCAGCATCTTCATTTGCTCTTACATACATTGCAGGAAGAGGGGCTGATTCTTCTGATATAATATCTACATTTTCTAGTGACAGTTCTGTTTTAAAAAGATACCCATCACTATTATCATTACCAACTGTCAAGGCGGCCAAAGGAACAGCATTTCCTGTCAACCAGTCATCAATGTATTTGTCCTTTGCTTCTTCCGGCGTGTCTCCTTCCCCATTACTGCTATCATACACCAGTTTCAACTGACTATCAGTTATTTCTGCTGTACCTGCACGCAAAATCATTGCTTGCATACTACCCTGCAGAACACACTTTGAAACTGTTATCTTGGAAGGAAGATTCATAAGTACGGCACTCATGCCCACCAATTGAGAGTTAATCAATTCTATTTCAGCTTTATAAATCGGTGACTTAGCATTAGTACCTACCGCATAAGAATATGCTGTAATCTTAGAATTTCTTACAGTAACTTTACCGGGATCTCCTTTGGGTGCTATTCCAATACCGGCTCCAACAGACTCCATTACCACATTTTCCAATGCTACAGAACCTCCTGCGGAAGCTGAGACAAGATACTTATTCGCCACATACTTTTTCGGAGACTTAACAGTTCCATTGATAAGAGTAAGACTCGAAGTTCCTTTTGTACTCATTGTTCCTGTAAGAGTAAGCGTACAATTATTCAAGTCCAGTGCTACCTCTTTTCCGTCCGCAACACTTGAATTGCCATTTATTGTGATATCTTTCTTGAGTTTAGCATATCCTCCTTCCTTCAGCACTTCAAGAAGTGCCTGTTCACTGTCTACCTCTTTTTCTGGGACTATTTCGTTATATTCTCCATCGAACTCGGGGACGACCTCAATCTCGACGCCGGTGCGGTCAGTGAGGAGGTTGCCGCGGACGTTGGTCTGGTAGTTGCGCTGGACGGGGATGTTGGTGAAGGTGTAGGTGTCGGTAACTTTGGTCTTACCGTCATCGGCCAGGAAGTCCATGGTGAAGCCGGGCAGGATGGTCTGGTCGTCGGGCTCGGCCAGGATGTAGTCGAAGGAGAGGTGCTTGGCATCGCCGTCCTGTGCGATTTCCGAAACTTCGACGGCCTCGCCCGAGAAGTTGGCCGCACCGCTGACTTCGCCGGTCAGCAGATCAATGGTATTGGGCACACCGTTGAAGGTCAGCTTCACCTTGGCAGGCCGCAGCTGATCGGCTGCTTCTCCTTCCGGTATGGCACCCCAGTCATTGGTAATGATGTTGAGCTGACCGAAGGGGCGGCGCAGTTCAAAACTCTGAGTGCTGGGACCGGAGACCGTCACGTCCTCGACGAGGAAGAAGGCGTCGCGGGTGTCGTCGTTGGACTTGTATGCCGCTCCGTCCTTGAAGGATACGGTAGGAAAATTCTGCGTATCATAATGAAGGTCGGCTGCCCGTCCAGTCTCTGAGGTGTTGTTCGCCACATGGTCCGCCCAGAACACGAAACGGTACTCGTGCCCGGACACCAGCCGCTGGTCGGGAAAGACCGCTGTCTTTCCGTTGACAGAGGCTATCACCTTCTCAGCATAAAGTATAGGTGCCTGTAAATCCTCATCCGCCAGGTATATCGACATGATACATCTGTTCACATCGCTGCCGTCTCCCGGGTCCGTGGCACTTCTCACCACTGGTTCATCACCTTCCGGCATCACAGCCGAAATACTTACGGTCACTTCCTCGCCGGCAGGGGTTCCACCGGTGAGTTCGTCGCGCTGGCAGGAGGCGAGCAGCATCAGGATGCCTGCTCCGGCCGCTATGGTTGTCAATGTGATTCTGTTCATTTTCATTGTTTTAGTCTTTTATCATTGTTTCGTTTTTCTATTCTCTATCTGCCCACGTTCTGTCCATCTTCATCTTCCACAACTGCTGCATTTTTAGGATTTTGATGTCGATGCGGCCACAAAAACATCTTACTTATTGTATGGGTGCTATCTTATCTGCCACATCTGCCCATCCTTCTGCTTTCTTATAAGTGTCAACAGCTTCTGAAGGTACAAGTATTTTATCAAAGACCCTTGCAGGGAGATTTCCATCTTCAATAGTCGGAGGTTTTGTTGCCTCAACTGTCAATGTAATACTGGATACTCTGTCAAAAGCATTGTCATAAATACTTGTTACGGATGCCGGGAGTGTAAGAGACTTCAAACTAGAACAACCATAGAAAGCATTAGATCCTATCTCTTCAATCGTACTGGGCAATAGCACGGTCTCTAATGCTGAACAATTATAAAAAGTTCTCTCCATTATTTCAGTCAACCCCGTAGATGAACTAAGGTCAACTGTCACAAGATCATCACAAGAACTAAACACGCCACCGGCACTGGGTCCTCCCAATTTTGTCAGAGCAGCACCTGTTGTAATTGAGGTAATTCCAGAGTTCAAGAAGCAAGCATCACCGATACTCTCCAGACCATCTGGCAATTCTATTTCCGTGAGTGCATACGCATAGTAAAACACTCCTACTGACATTGTTTTTAGAGTTGAAGGCAGATTGATTGAGGACAATGCCCAGCAATGCGAAAATGCATTACCGCGTATTGATTCAAGTCCTTCCGGTAAAACTACCGTAGTAAGTACATTATTAGGATTTCTGCTGGAACGGCCTTCATCTCCAATAGGATACATGACCGTAATCTCTGCATCAGAAAGATCCAATGTTTCCAAATGATATTCTCCTGGAGCAGGTTCATCTGGCCATGAGAATACATGTACTGCAGGGGATATAAACTCAAAATCTTCCTCTTTCATAATTCCATTTATCTTTAAAGAGGTATACTGCAGCAATTCTTCCTCAGTCATCACACTACTCAAGCGTGTGTCCTCATCCAATGCTACGACTTTAGCATCCGGCACATCCTCATTATGCTGGCCATCAAAATTGGGTACGACCTCAATATCTATTCCAGTGCGGTCAGTCAGAAGGGCACCGGAGACATTGGTCTGGTAATTGCGCTTGACAGGAATGTTCTGGAAGGTGTAGTGAGACACTTTCTCAGTTCCGTCATTGTCGAGGAAGAACATTTTGAAGTCCTTCAGCACGAGCTGCTGGTCATCTCCCTGCGGGGCGAAGATGTAGTCAAATGAAAGCTGGCGGCTGCCGTCGGTCGCAGCGGGGGTCACATTTGCGATGGGTACGGGGCCGCTGGTAAGGGTCTGCTGAACGGCTTCTGTAAGGTCACCGGTAAACAGGTTGATTCCACTGGGGATATTTGCAAATTCAATATTGACCGCAGTGGGTAAAAATGTACTGAAATTATCCTTGACGATCTCATAGTCAGTAGCAATGATGTTCAACTGGCCGAAAGGACGGTGAAGTTTGACGGTGTGGTTGGACGGGCCGTACACCTCCAGTTTATACGAGGCGAAGAAGGCGTCGCGGCTGTCGTCGTTGCCGGCATATTCAACACCATCCTTGAAACTAACTTCAGGGTAATTGCCTGTATTATAATAAAGGTCACTGAATGATGCAGTCGCACCATCTGTTCCTGAAGTCTTTGTGGCGCAGTCTGCCCAAAGCACCAGGCGGTAGGTATGGCCGGCCACCAGCTGCAGGGAGCCGAACGAGGCCTTGCCGTCGGTGACCTCTACGGTCTTAGGCTCTCCTACTTTTGTCGCATTGGACAGATCCGTATCATCCGCAAGATAAACCTGCATGATACAGCGGTTGACCTCGTCGCCTTTGCCGGGCTCGGCATCACTCTTGACCACTGCCCCGCCGTCAAGCGGCATCATGGCGGATATGCCTACTGTCACCTCCTCGCCGGAAAGAGAGCCTCCGCCGAGCTCGTCGCGCTGGCAGGCGCTGAGCAGCAGTGCTGCGGCTGCTGCGGTAATTGTCAGATATTTTGCTTTCATATCTTTTAGGTTTTGATTATTCGATTAGTTCTACTGCAGGACTACTTTGTATTTATATTCACTTCCGTCAGATATCTGCTGGAACTTATAACCAGGTGCGGCCACAGCGTCTGATGTCGTTTCATTGGACTTATTATAAACTTTCGGCATCGAACTATACTTTCCGCCCTTCAATATAAAGCAGCCTGTAGGATTCGGTTCTATATCGTCATCAGAAGCATAGCAGCATGGAGTACGGTCAGAGTAATACTCTCCGCTGAGCACTTCTATCACTCCCAGCGATGCAGGATACAATGCATACCAAGCATCTGTGCGTCCTTCTGTATTCTTCGCACTTGCCTTGACATTGTCCAATAGGACGTAGGAATCTTCTATTGATGCTATACATCCTTGAATGCCGTTGACCTCTGCATCACGGATTGTCATTTCACCACCGCCTTCCGCCCTGACACAATAGGGAAATTTACCCTGCCAATTACAAGAGATAGAGCTTATGACACCACCGTTTATTTCTATCCTGCCTCTTCCTGCCACCGCGAAACGACTGGCATTGACTATCACATTATTCAACGTCATCACAGCAGTTTCATCCAAATTGCCGAACACACAACCATCGTTCAAATCTTCTGTGTGATAAGAGCCTCCCTCTACTGTCAACACACCGTAATTTCTCACAATTTTGCTGTTGAAATTGACATTCCCTGAGCTCTCTATCCTAAGTTTGCTGTAATTGTTCAGATAAAAACTAGAATTTCCCGAAGACAAAGTTCCATTGACCTTGATAACAGTCGGTTTATTGATTGCCAACGGGGTGCTGAACATATCTCCTGTCAATGTGATATCAGCACCTTCTTTGATAACCAAAGTTCCTCCGGATGTCGCCAAACTCTGTATCTTACTAAGCAACTCTTCTATATTAGAGACTTCGAAAACTTGTTCCGACAGATCCAGTGCCTTGCCATTGACGGTGATATTTTTCCCATCATTGCCATAGATTACATCTCCTCCTACAAACTCTGTTGCATCATCGTATGTGATGGTGACGCCATAAGCCGGAGTCTCATTGGCCCACACATACATAGAAGCAAATAGATTCACTCCCTGACCGATGACCTTGGCTTTGGTATTTATCAATGTCAAGTTAGAAGGATACTGATATGCCCCATTGCCTCTGTTACCTACGGTTATGGCTGCCCGCGGCTGTCCGTTTCCGTCGCCCCAGTCCTCATTATACCACCCCTGAGAGACTGATTCGGGATCATTATTGTGATTGTCATGCGTAAATACCGTATTCTCCACAACTGCCGTACCTCCACGCAAGACCAGACCGTGCCACTGTGCCTTTGTCGTACAATTTTTGATATTTATCCTTCCATTTACGTTAAATATAATTGCATCCGAGAATGATTCCATATGAGTATCCTCTATAGTAATCAGCACGTCTTTAGTATTTTCAGCTGTTGCGCCCGTTGCTGTTGTCATTACCGCCGGGCCATTCCCCGTAGTACCGTTTCCTTCATTATAGAATGAAGTATTGATATTACATTTTTTCACATAGATTTCACCGCCATTTGTGCATGGATATACTCCCACTCCGCCTCCTGTCGTTTCATAATTAAGCCCCTCAAGAGTTATTTTGCCCTTATCGGATGCACAAAGTGTGTATTTATCTGATGGAACTCCCATCACAGACAGATCGCCGTTCTTAATTGTCACCGATGCTCCATTTGACGAATTCATCAAAGTTTTATCATGAGATATAGACAACTTGTTGCCTGAGAGATCCAGCACAAATGCAATGTCCTCCCCACCGGCAGTATTACTTGCATTTGCTATCCCTCCATCCAGTTCTATATCATTTCCAAGGGCAACGGTCAAGCATCTTCCTTCCAAAGCCAGCGTCATAGCATACTTCAGGGATTTGGAGTCGTAGACAGTGAAGACAGTAACGACGCTTTCATCATTCTCGAATACGATGCTGCCTACACGGCCGTAGATTTCGACATTGCCCTTGTTGACGGTGAGGGTGCCGGAGATGGTGACGTCCTCGCCGAGGATGAAGGTGTTGTCAGCGGTGCTGACGCTGACACTGCTCCAAGCACCGGAATCTAGGGTTGCAGAGCCTTCCGGAAGATTGATTGTAAGAGTATGCTCACTCTGCACTCCGTGATTCTCGATGTAAAGATGCCCCGTATAGGTATCGCTCTGAATGGTAATGTCGCCATCAACTCCTTCGTTGAAGGAAATATTGTATGTTTCAGTTCCTTCAGGCAGAGTGATAGTGCCATTTACCGCCTTTGTAAATTCAATGTCAGTCATGCCGGCATTGATCGCAAGCTGGGCGGCCTCAATGGTCTCGGCCTGCTCTGCGACTGTCACTGTTTCATCAAAATCGGGCTTCACCTCAATGCTGAGGCCGGTGCGGTCGGTGAGGAGGGCGCCGGAGACGTTGGTCCGGTAGTTGCGCTGGACGGGGAGGCTCTTGAAGGTGTAGTCGGTGATGCCTGTGGCACTTTCATCTGACTTGAGGAAGGACATCTTAAGTTCATTGATGACATGCTGGCCGGTGGCAGGGGCCAGGATGTAGTCAAATGAGAGCTGCTTGGCATCGTCGTTCCCTTCAACTGCGGGACCGGCAATATCAACTGCGGTGCCGGCGACTTCCTTTGTCGTTACGGATCCGTCTGTGTCTGTGGTCAGAAGTTCACCGGTAAGCAGATTGATACCGGTGGGAATGTTCTTGTAAGTCAACTGAACCTTTGCGGGCCGCAGACTGCTGTGCTTATCTGGTATCAGACCATAATCAGTGGTGATGATATTGAGCTGGCCGAAGGGACGCTTGAGATCCAGTGTGTAGTCCGCGGGACCGGTCACCGTCACATCCTCCGGCGAGCTGTAGAAAAATGCGTCGCGCCGGTCGTCGTTGCCGGCGTATGCCGTCACATCCTTGATGGTCACTTTCTTCAAACCAACACCTTCAGCATTGGTGTCGTAAAAGTTGTCCGCTGCCAGACCGTCCTCCACATGGTCAGCCCACAGCACGAACCGGTACTTCTGTCCGGTAATCAGATTCAGGTCATCGAAAGACGCCTTCAAGCCAGTGACCTCGACTATCTCGCGCTTGCCATAGAGACTGGCCGCATCATTATCACCTATCAGATACACTTCAAGAATACAGCGGTTGACCTCCGAGCCATTGCCGGGTACCGCATTACTCTTGACCACCGCACCGCCGTCACCAGGCAGGACCGCAGAGATGCTGACGCTCACCTCCTCACCGGAGGGAAGTCCCATGGGGTGTTCGTTGTGCTGGCAGGAGGTCAGCAGCAGCAATGCGGCTGCCGCTAGGGTTAAAAGAAGATTTTTCATGATATTCTAAAGTTTAATTTATTTTCACAACTTCGTAATTATAGGTTATACCGTTGATGATCTGGACGTTGCTTTGGTATTCATAGCCTTCAGGCAGCGCAGCCTGGTTGTCCCTGAAGAAGCCGCCGGTGATAATCAGATTGCCACCGTCAGCCCCTGCTCCATTGTAAACATCCGGCATATCTATATTCAGATCCGCGCTCTTGGTCAGCAGCGCTCCGGAGACATTGGTGCGGTAGTTGGCCTGGACGGGAAGCTCGGGGAAGGAGTAGGGTGCGATACCCAGCTCATTGTCGCTGTCATCGTAGAATCTCATGGTTATCCCGCTTATCATCCTCTGCTTGTCTGCCGGGGCGAAGATGTAGTCGAATGAAAGCTGCTGGGCTCCGGTAACGACGGGGGAGTTGATATCGTCAGGTATGGCGGATATCTCTCCGGTTACTCCGCCTGCACCTTCCGCAGGCTCTGTCAGACTACCGTTGATAAGGTCCATTCCGGTCGGAATGGAAGTAAAAGTCATCCGCACTTTTGCGGGCTTGAGAGCATCGCTCTTGATTTCATCGTAGTCTGTGGTGAAAATGTTGAGCTGGCCGAAAGGACGGGTCAGGGTATAGCTGTCCTCCACCTCCCCGGAGAAGTCGTTAAGGTCGAACACTCCGTAGAATGCATCGCGGGTGTCTTCGCTGCTCATATACTGGTGTCCGTCTTTGTATGTAACCGTCGGGAAATCTTTAGTAACATAGTGGTTGTCCGTCTGCAAGTTTGTCGTAGATGCCACGTTGTCCGCCCAGAACACCAGCTTGTAGTCATAGCCGGTAAGCAGGGTCACATCCTCAAAGGTTGCCTGTTGTCCGGTCACCTGCTCATAGCTAAGAGTTCCATACAGCTGCGGCCCGTTCTCCCCGTCCACCATATACACGCCGAGGATACAGCGGTTGACCTCACTACCGTTGCCGGGATTCTCAGCACTTTTCACCGCAGGGCCGCCTGTGGGCACCGATGCGGAAAGCGTTACTGTCACTTCCTCGCCGGCAGGCAGACCGAAGCCGGTCTCTTCCCTCTGGCAGGAAACCGCGAGCAGTGCCATGACTGCCGCGGAGATTGTCAATAGTTTGGCTTTCATATTATCGGATATTTAAATTCAAGGTTATGTTGGTTGTGTAGTTGGCCACAATATCTTCTGAGCCGAGGGACAGCGTCTGTTCTGCTTCTCCCACCTTGAGAGTCCCCCCTATCGGTGCGGATAAAACGGGAAGGAAGAAGTAGTCGGTCAGGATAGCCGTACTTCCGGCAGTGGTCGTTTCATACGCGATAGTGAGGGACTGCTCTCCTGTAAGCGGCTGTCCATTCAGGACATCATAGCCGAGAGGAAGACCGCCGGTTATTTCCAGGAAAACGTTCTGGGAAGAGGAGATGGCGGAAGCATTGGCTACCACGACCTTGGCCAGAGGCCTACTGAGGGTTATGTCCATAGCCGCCCCGGCAGTGAAACTATAGTTCCTCAGCACTCCGCAGAACGCATCCCGCTCATCCCCGCTGACATAGCTGTTCTCCCCCGTGCCGGAGGCGCCGGACTGAAGTCCGACTACCCGGACATTGTTCAGATCCTCTGCTTTGTAGACATCCCCGCTGCCGTACGCATCCCGGTCCGCCCAGAAGAGGATATTGTACACTCCCGGTATCATCCTCACCGGCTCGTTCACACCCTTCCCAACTGTCCTGCCCAGCCAGACGTATTCAAACGCCAGCTTACCGGAAGCGCCGTTCTCTCCGACTGTCCATGCCTGCATGATGTACCGGACCTGCGTATTGTCGTCCGTAGCAGCCTTGACCTCGGCCGGGACAGAAATCCCCACCGTCCCCTCCACAAGTTCCGGAGAACTGCCTGAGCCTCCGGACTGTGTACATCCTACTAGCGGGATAATTGCCGCAAACACTGCATATATCACTTTATTTTTCATAGCATCAATCAGGTAATGTTATATCAATAGTTCCGTCAAATCCGGGGTCGATACCGACTCCCGAGCCCCTGTCCTCTGTCAGGAAGGTGCCCCGCAGGATGGTCGTCTCGCCCTTGTATATCACTGCCTCCAGGCCAGAATAGGTATTCACCACCTCCCCTTCGGCATCCATGACAGTAAGGGTGATATTGACCGTGGTACTCTCACCGTTGACAAATACATAGTCATATCCCAGCAGCACCTCATCCTCCGTCACGGGGGTTATGGCGGAAGTAAAATAGATAGCGGTCTCAGCCTTGTTGGGAAGGCCCGTCAGGACATTATAGCCTGCAGGGAAATACAGGGCATAGTCCCAGCGGACAGTGTACTGCTCCCAGAAATCCGCGCCGGGGGGCTCAGGCAGGTCCATCGTCATGTTCTGCAGGAACTCGGCGGCATCGGTCGAGACAGCCTCCACCCGCCCCATAGGACTGTGCATGGTCTCGGCGACATCCATCGTAGTGAACCATTCGTCTGACGAGATATTCAGGTCAAAACGGGCCTCGTAGCATTCCTTCAATGAAATGGAGCCTTGATATGTGTCATCAAAGACAATTCTGGAAAGATCCGACATGTCATAGACAGAGGAACCTCCCTGCATATCCTTGGTACATACCGCAAAAGCCGCGACCTTATAGTTCCCTGCATGCAGGGTGTCTGTAAAGCGCACGCTGGAAGATCCGTCCTCAGCCCTGACGGCTCCGGACTCCAGGCGGCTGACAGGATCTCCCGTGAAATCGTTTCTGTAAATCTCCATGATAAAATACATGCAGCCGTCCTCATCGCTGCGTCCAATGGTGGATGTTTCAGCTACGGCCGGATCCGTAGTCAGGTCGATATTGACAACTATCATTGTCGGATCCACGCCCGGACCTACCGGATACTCATGAATACGGCAGGAGACTACAGCGATACCTGTAAGGATTGCGGCCACGTATATCAGGACCGCCGTGAGGGATGTTTTTGGTGTATGTTTCATGTTCATCTCCTCCTATAACTTATATATCAACGATATTCCAAGCCGGGTAATACCCAGATAATTGGCAGTGGAGGTATCCCAGCTGATACCGTTCTCGACATTGTAGAATGTATCGTAGCGGGTCCAGATATAGCCTACTCCGATGTTGAACTCCATGCCCCAGCGCTTTGAGAACTTGAGGGCGTATCCGTAATCCAGTCCCGCGCCCCACATTCCGTCAGTATCCTGATAGCGGTTGCGTTCATCCACCGAGATGTTGAACATACCGCCTAGCAGATGTACGCCGAAGAAATGACCCTTCATTCCCGGCTTTAGCCAGTAACGGGCCGACGGCTGCAAAGCGAATACCCTGTACCGGTAATTACGCGCCACCGTATAGGGACTGTAGAACACTGGTATATCGAGCGACCACTGATCAGCCAGACGAACCTCTACCGCCAGATTCGGAACGACCAGGGCATAAAAAGGCAGGTTGGTCTTGAGCCACCAGCGGGATGATTCCCAGGTAAATGAAGACTTCTTCCTGCCGGAAACGGTCTTGCCGGAATCAACGGCAGGTACTACGGCTACGGCAGAATCCGCTTCCGGAGCCACTGCTACCGCCGAATCTGCCGGAACTACAGATGCGGCCCCCCTATCTCCGGCCACTACAGCAGGCCTTTGCGCCGCTAGTATAGGATCTCCTTCACGTGCAGAAAGGGCATAGACCTCCGGCACACTCTCGGGAATGTACTGCCGGAGCGGCTCCCCGGCATCCCGCCTACGGACAATCAGGAGCACCGTCATACTGTTGCGCAGCTTTGGAAACATGTGCTGCTTCATATAAGCGTAAGCGCGGCCTCCCGCTATGGTCAGAAGCCGCACCTTCAGCTGCTCCTTCACCATACCGGGAGCATATTCTACCGTCTCAGGCACCGTCCTCAGGGCATCCAGCACCTGTTCCCGATCCGGAACTTGAGTGTCTTTCTCCACCAGAGTCCGCAGAATATCGTACCCGATACCCTCCGGTTCGCATGTCACTTTTCCAGGATCTATACCTGTATACCTTATTATATATGAAGCCAGCGAGTCACCACGCAGGCGTGTTAGCCTATTATTCGAGCGCAGGTCGCCATCAGGTGATGAGTACGAGCGGATTACTACTTCAAAATCCCTGTTCTCATCCATATAGGAGCGAACTTTTGTGATTACGGAATCCAATGCCGCCGCATTGCCGTTATAACTCGGAATCACATACCGGTATCCGGACGGATAGTGTACCGTGATACTGTCCTCAGGGTGCAGCTGCATCGGCTCATCCAACAGCATCTCCGCCACGTCAGTTATCTCTTCTGCCGGATCCGCCGGTCCTGGCACCGCTCTTCCTTCTGCCACCCCGGATAAACAGCAGCAGGACAATAAAAGAAGAGACAGTCTTCTCAGTATGGGTTTGCTGTACATTTTAAATCTTCGTTTAGGAATATAAAGATATTAAAATAAAATAACACTTTTGTAAAAATTTTCAAAAAATTTAAAATTGGAGTAAATTATTTAAAAATCAGATATCTAATACTCCAAATCCTGCGCTATTCTGATTGTTGTTTCTGAATTACGGCAGAATTGCCTGTGTGCATTTTAAACGAAGGTTTTTCCAGCACTCTATCAATTGATCAGTTGTTCTATGGGCTGCATCTGCAGATTATGCAGATAATGATGCAACGTCAGAGCAGCTCCAGCAGCGCATCGACATCAGCGGCAGTGGTTGCCCAGTCGGTGACAAAGCGGATGGCGCTGCGGGAATCGTCGAGATGCTCCCAGAGGGAGAATGTGGCCTGGCCGCGGAGGCGGTCGATGACGGTATTGTCGACAATGACAAAGAGCTGGTTGGTCTGAGGTTCGGCCAGGAAACGGTATCCCTTGGCTGAAATGCCGGCGGCGAGACGGCCGGCGGCGGAAATGGCATTGCGGCCCACACGCTCATAGAGGCCGTCAGTGAAGAGGGTGTCGAACTGGACTCCGAGCAGACGGCCCTTGGCCAGAAGGGCGCCGCGCTGCTTGATCAGGGAAAACAGGTTGCCGACAAGGCCGGGACGGGGTACGACCAGAGCCTCTCCGAAGAGGGCCCCGCACTTGGTGCCGCCGATGTAGAACATATCGCACAGAGCGGCTATATCCTTCAGTGTTATGTCATTGCGGTCAGAAGCCAGGGCATAGGCCAGGCGCGCTCCGTCCAGATACAGGGGTATATGGTACTCGCGGCAGACAGCGGCCATCTCCTGTAACTCGGCCAGGGAATACAGGGCGCCCTGCTCAGTGGGATGGGTGACGTACACCATTCCGGGCTCGACCATGTGGGCAAAGTTCTCGTCGGCCCAGTACGCACGAAGGTATTCGCGTACTTCTGCCGGACGGAGCTTGCCCCCGTCATGGGCGGGCAGGGCCAGGACCTTGTGCCCGGTGGCCTCTACGGCTCCAGATTCATGGTGGTTGATATGCCCGGTAAGGGGTGAGATGACTCCCTGGCAGTGACGGAGCACAGCGCATATGGCCAGGGCATTGACCTGGGTGCCGCCTATAAGCAGACGCACCTGGGCATCCGGACAGCCGCAGGCCGAGCGGATCTTGTCCACAGCCGCGGCAGTGTACGGATCGTCCCCGTAACCGAGAGTCTGTTCCATATTGGTGCGCACGAGGGCCTCCATCACTTCGGGACAGGCCCCGCGCATATAGTCATTTTCGAAGTTGAGCATGGCAGTGTTGCCTCCTATATCTTTCTAGAAAAGTTCTTTCTTACGTATATCCTTGACCCGAAGCTGGATATTGGCTATGCCGCGGTAGTAGTTCTCCGCGATGGAGTAGCAGATGTCCACCGGGTTGCCGGCGTGCAGGTGCTCGAAGTGCTCGGAACGGTTGAAGGCTATCGCCGAGATGTGGCGGTAGGGCTCGTCCTCCTGTATCAGCTCCAGCTTCATGTGACCGTTGTCAGAGCCTACGAGGCGCCCGTTGCCGTTGTCATAGACATTCTCGGTAATGAACACAGGCGAGAGGTTCCCCGGGCCGAAGGGCTGGAACTGCTTGAGTATCCTGAAGAACTTCGGGGTAATCTGCTTGAAGTCCAGATAGGTGTCGATGGTGACTACGGGCGTGAGGATGTCCTCGGTGATCTTGGCCGCGACGACCCGCTCGAACTTCTCCGCGAAAGGCTTGAGATTCTCCTGCTTGAGGGTGAGACCCGCCGCATACATGTGGCCACCGAAATTTTCCAGATACTCCGAACATTCCTCTATTGCCTCATAGAGGTCGAAGCCGGCAATACTGCGGGCCGAGCCGGTTATGAAGCCGTTGGACTCCGTGAGGACGATCGTGGGACGGTAGAACGCCTCCACAAGCCTTGAGGCCACGATGCCGACCACTCCCTTGTGCCACTTGGGATTGAACACGACGGTGGACTTGCGGAGGGGGTAGTCCTTGGAGCGCTTGACGGTCTCTATCGCCTCGCGGGTGATCTCCTTGTCCACGCTCTTGCGCTCCTTGTTGTGGGTGTCGATGGCCTTGCCGATGCTCTGGGCCTCGTCGTCATTGCGGCAGACGAGGAGATGGACGGCGGTGCGGCCCGACTCCATGCGGCCTGCGGCATTGATCCTGGGACCTATCTTGAACACAATATCGTCAATGGTGATTTTATGGTTCTCCAGCCCGGAGAGCTTGATGATCGAGAGGAGGCCCTTGCTCGGGGAACTGTTGAGCCGTTCCAGACCATAATAGGCCAGAATACGGTTCTCTCCCGTCATTGAGACCAGGTCGGCGGCGATGCTGACCGCCACCAGGTCGAGGAAGGACTCCACCCAGGCGAAGGGCAGTCCCTTGCGGAGGGCATAGGCCTGGACCAGCTTGAAACCGACTCCGCAGCCGGAGAGATCGTCGAAGGGATAGTTGCAGTCATGCCGCTTGGGGTCGAGGATGGCGGCGGCAGGCGGCAGGGTCTCGTCGGGGAGATGGTGGTCGCAGATGATGATATCGATGCCCTTGTCGCTGGCGTAGCGCACTTTCTCCACGGCCTTGATGCCGCAGTCCAGGGAGATGATCAGGGTGTAGCCGTTCTCCCAGGCCCAGTCGATGCCCTTGTAGGAGATGCCGTAGCCCTCGTCGTAGCGGTCGGGTATGTAGTACTCGACGTTGGGGTTGAAATTGCGTATGAAGGTGTACATCAGGGCGACGGCCGTAGTCCCGTCCACATCGTAGTCTCCGTAGATCATGACCTTCTCCTCCGAGGCTATAGCCTTTTCAAGACGGTCCACAGCCTTGTCCATATCCTTCATCAGGAAGGGGTCGTGGAGCTTGGAGAGGTCGGGCTTGAAGAACTCGCGGGCCCGGTCGGCAGTGGTGATACCGCGCTGTACCAGGAGGTTGGCGAGGACCTGGTCGATGCCCAGCTCCGAGGAGAGGGCACGGACCAGAGCCGGGTTGCCCTGCTCTTTAACTATCCATTTTTTTTCGATTGACATGAGCGCAAATTTACAAAATTTATCGAATGGTGCGGAAGTTGTTTGAAATACTTTCTTAAATTTGCCGTTTGAACTAATAACGACAAGATGGAAAATATAGAACTGAACGAACAGGAGCAGAACCGCCGCGACGCCGTCACCAAGCTCCGCGAGCTGGGGATAGAGCCTTATCCCGCAGCGCTTTTCGAAGTCAATACCACATCAACCGAGATAAAGGAGAAATACGATCCGGAGAAGTGCCCCTTCCCTGAGATATCCATAGCCGGCAGGATGATGAGCCGCCGCATCATGGGCGCCGCCTCGTTCATCGAGCTGCAGGACTCCGAAGGCAGGATTCAGGTCTATATCAAGCGCGACGAGATCTGCCCCGGCGAGGACAAGACCATGTACAACACCGTCTTCAAGAAGCTTCTCGACATCGGCGACTTCGTGGGCATCAAGGGCTACGCCTTCATCACCCAGACCGGCCAGCTCTCCATCCACGCCAAGAGTCTGACCGTCCTCTCCAAGTCCCTGAGAGTGCTCCCGATAGTCAAGGAGAAGGAGGGCGAGGTCTACGACGCATTCTCCGACCCCGAGCTCCGCTACCGCATGAGGTACGTGGACCTGGTGGTCAATCCCCAGGTAAAGGACGTCTTCGTCAAGAGGACCCGCATCATACAGACCATGAGGGAGTACTTCAACTCCTTCGGCTACATGGAGGTCGAGACCCCCATCCTCCAGCCCATACCCGGAGGCGCCAACGCCAGGCCCTTCATCACCCACCACAATGCCCTGGACATCCCCCTGTACCTGCGTATCGCCAACGAGCTCTACCTCAAGAGGCTGATCGTCGGAGGCTTCGCCGGCGTCTACGAGTTCGCCAAGGACTTCCGCAACGAGGGCATGGACAAGTCCCACAACCCCGAGTTCACCTGCATGGAGATCTACGTGGCCTACAAGGACTACATCTGGATGATGGAGTTCGTAGAGAACCTCCTCGAGAAAGTGGCCGTGGCCGTCAACGGCAGGACTACGGTCACCATCGGCGGCAACGAGATAGAATTCCGCAAGCCCTACCGCCGCCTGCCCATGCTCGAGGCCATCAAGGAGTACGCCGGAGTGGACGTGCGCGGCATGGACGAGGAGGCCCTGCGCAAGGTATGCGCCGACCTGCACATCGAGGTGGACAACACCATGGGCGTGGGCAAGCTCATCGACGCCATCTTCGGCGAGTACTGCGAGAAGCATCTGATCCAGCCCACCTTCATCACCGACTACCCCTGGGAGACCTCGCCCCTGACCAAGCGTCACCGCAGCGACCCCTCCCTCACCGAGCGTTTCGAGCTCTTCGTAGGCGGCAAGGAACTGGCCAACGCCTACAGCGAGCTCAACGACCCCATCGACCAGCTCTACCGCTTCAAGGAGCAGCTCAAGCTCAAGGACAAGGGCGATGACGAGGCGATGTACATCGACATGGACTTCGTCCGCGCCCTCGAGTACGGCATGCCCCCGACATCAGGCCTCGGCATGGGCATCGACCGCCTCACCATGTTCATGACCGGAGCGCCTTCCATCCAGGACGTGCTCTTCTTCCCGCAGATGCGTCCCGAGAAGAAGCCCGCCGCCCAGGACAATACCGAAGCATCCACGGCAAATGAAAAATAACCGGCACGACCCGGAAATCATCACCTCCCTCCAGAACCCCCGGGTCAAGGAGGTGGCGGCCCTACAGAGCAGCTCCTCTCTCCGCCGGGAGAAGGGGCTGTTCGTCGTGGAAGGGCTCCGGGAAGTGGAACGCTGCGTGGAGAACGGCTTCCGCCTCCGGTCGGTGTTCTATTGTCCCTCCGTCTCCCAGCACATTTCCTTCCCCTCCTGCGACTCCTTTCGAAAGAGTCACGTCCCTACTCCTTCCGAAGGAGTGAGGGTTTTCGAGGTCTCCGAAGCGGTATATGGGAAAATGGCCTACCGCGGGGGCACGGAAGGAATCCTCGCAGTGGTCTGCGGCAGTGCGGGGGACCGGTCGCTCGAGGCCCTCGACCGTGTATTGTCCGATGACACCTCCGCCCCCCTCATCGTCGTCGTCGAGTCCGTCGAGAAGCCCGGCAACCTCGGGGCAATGCTCCGCACCGCCGACGCCTCCGGAGTCTCCGCCGTCCTGGTCTGCGACCCGCACACCGACCTCTACAACCCGAACCTCATCCGGGCCAGCCTCGGCGGGGTATTTACCCGCAACATCGCCGTCTGCTCCTCGGAGGAGGCCATCGCCTGGCTCAAGGCCCGCAGCATCAGCATCCTCACCGCCCAGCTGCAGGACTCCGAGCTCTACTACGACACCGACATGACCCGCCCTACCGCCCTGGTATTCGGCACCGAAGCCGACGGCCTCACCGACATCTGGAGACGTGCCGCCGACGCCCACATCCGCATCCCCATGCTCGGCCGCATCGACTCGCTCAACGTCTCCGCCTCCATGGCCGTTCTGTGCTATGAGGCCCTGCGCCAGAGACATGGACAGCCACAACGGTAGGGCCACCCCAACGATTAGACCTGACATGCCATGAAAGAATCAGACAATCCCAAAAACCTGGCAGAACCGGAATGGCCCGGCACATCCGGCAGCCGGAACGACCGTCCCATGCGCCTCGGCCTGATCGGCTGCCCCATCAGCCACAGCAAGAGCCCGGCTCTATTCCTGGAACACTACGCCTCAAGACCGGACATTCTGGAACACTGGAGCTACGACCTCATCGAGCGGGACACCTTCGACGAAGCCTGGGCGGCATTCCTC
>ULKV01009350.1_pt1 | contig 28085 bp, 26 predicted proteins | sample 1951241 | NCBI WGS metagenome assembly ULKV01 (sample SAMEA4835509, study PRJEB28245) | human gut metagenome | biome: gut microbiome; material: fecal sample | place: Denmark | collected 2008
ACTGCCAGCGACAACCAGCCTTCAGTTGAGATTCACGTCCTGCAGGGTGAGCGTTCAATGGCCCGTGACAACAAGACCATCGGCCGCTTCCATCTCGACGGCATTACCCCCGCTCCCCGTGGAGTTCCTCAGATTGAGGTGACATTCGATATCGATGCCAACGGTATACTGAACGTGTCCGCCAAGGACAAGGCTACCGGCAAGGAGCAGAAGATACGTATCGAGGCCTCTTCCGGACTGAGCGAGGACGAGATCAAGAGGATGCGTGACGAGGCCAAGGCCAACGAGGCTGCCGATAAGGCGGAGCGTGAGAAGATCGACAAGATCAACGGCGCCGATGCCCTCATCTTCCAGAGCGAGAAGAACCTCAAGGAGTACGGTGACAAGATTCCCGCTGACAAGAAGGGTGCTATCGAGAATGCCCTCGGACAGCTCAAGGAGGCCCACAAGTCTCAGAATATCTCCGATATCGACCGTGCAACCGAGGCCCTGAACAGCGCATGGCACGCCGCTTCCGAGGATATGGCCCGTGCCGCCCAGTCAGGTCCTTCAGCCGGCACATCCGGAGCAGGCAGCCAGGCAGGCGGCAGCTCATCCAACAGCGGCTCCAACTCTGGTTCCGGTGATGACAATGTCAAGGATGTGGACTATGAGGAAGTCAAATAACACCGATAAGTAAATACATACCAAATCGCAAGCAAAAGCGTGCAGCTCCATGAACTGCACGCTTTTTGCGTTTATAGGGCTCTTGCTGTCTCATCCGAATACCTTCCGGCATTATTCCGACCGCCGGCATGTTTGGTCGGTATCGCTAAAATTCGTAGCTTTGTCAGGCTGGATACTTAGTTTATGGCAATACGGATTGATACAGGATTGACAGACCGGGACCTCACCGGACGGAGTCACTGGTGGGGGGCACCGGACATGCCGGAGGGGATGGCATATCCATGCATAGAGGTGATGGACGGGGACGAATGATAGATGCTCATCTGACCACAGATTCTGAATATCGTCTTGCGGACTGGGTGCGCCGGAAAGTGGTGCTCCTCACCGGTCTGGGCAGGGTGAAAGATGCGGAAGATACAGTACGTCATTATCTTTATCTTCCGGAGATACGCAAGGACGAGGTGGAGAGGTGTATAGCATCGGGTGAATATCACCCGCAAGTTGTTTATGAACTCTCCTACGATTGAGGAATACCGGAGGCTAAAGGAGCTGGTGAGTGCTGACGAGTGGCCTGAGTATCTTGACAGGCTGATTGACCAGGCCGGACTCTGCGATTACTCCAGCTATGCGTCCTGCTCTAAGGCTAAGATATTCAAAGAGGAAAAGGAGCATGGCCGTCTTCTTAATCTGATTGCCAATTTGGGACCTGACAGCCGCTTGGAAGCATTGATGCAGTATTCGGAAGTATTGAAGGATATGTATTCTAAGCAGCTGTTGGCAATGTTCGTTCCGTTGATACAAGATTATGCTGAGAAGAATATCAATGTCAAGGCTTATCCCTATGTAGTGCAAGTGCTTAGGCAGATGCGCAGACTTAACGGAGGACCGGAGGCGGTGTCAGGGCTGATCGCCTTATTCCGGCAGAAATACATAAGGCGCCCGCGTATGATGCAGGAGCTGGACAAACTCTGATTCTGGAGTGTCCTTTGTGTAGTTCCGTATTTCAACATTCTTTGCCGCTATATTGGTCTGCATTGTCTTTCAGCAAATAGTTGGAACTGCGTCCGCCGTCGGCTGCCGCTGTCAGTATGCCTTTCTCTATAAGGTCAGTTATGTCCCTGAGGGCGGTGGCTTGTGATGTCTTGGTTATTTTTGCCCATTTGGAGGATGTGAGCTTGCCTGTAAAGCCGTCCCAAAGCATATTGACCATTTTCACCTGTCTCTCGTTCATCGGTATTTCACGGCGCCGTTGCCAGAAAGAGGATTTGCTTACAACTCTCTTTACAGTTTCCTCTGCCCTGAGTATGGAACTTTTCATCGTATTCAAGAACCATTCAAGCCATTCTGTAATATCTGTAGAGTTGCTCGTAGTATGCTCCAAAATCTCGTAATAGGTCTTTTTTTCACGCAGTATCTCTGCTGACATACTGTAAAAACGCAAATGGAATCCATCTGCCTTGGCCAACTGCATATCGGTTATAGTCCGCGTCAAACGCCCGTTTCCGTCATCAAATGGGTGGATGGCGACAAACCATAAGTGTGCTACTGCCGCTTTCAGTACAGGGTCGGTTACGGTGTTGTCAGAATTTATCCACCTTAAAAAATCAGTCATCATATCAGGGACAACATCTGACGGCGGTGCTTCGTAATGTACTTTTTCTTTGCCCATCGCTCCGGAAACTATCTGCATCGGCTCACCGCCTGTCCGGTATGCCCCGACTGTAATCGGATACATACCGCTCCGTCCGGTAGGGAACAATGCGGCGTGCCAGTTGAACAGGCGTTCCGGGGTGAGTGGTTTGTTGCAGTTTGTCACAGCATCCATCATAATCTGCACAACACTTTCGGTATAGTGATCTGGTTGTGGAAGACCTGCGGTGTCAATTCCCAAATGCTTTGCGATGGACGACCGCACTTTGTCAGAATTCAATATTACGCCCTCAATTTCGTTTGAGCGCAGCACATCCTCGGTCATTACATTGAGAGCAGTCATGCTTTGCACATCAAATCCCAGTCCGCCCATCATTCCCTGTATCTTTCCTTCGAGGTTGCGTACCTCTGAGAGCAGGGCTATGAGCCTGGAATCATTCCATGTAAAAGACGGCCATTCAGGATATTGCCAGATGTATATTGGTCTCATGTCCATTCGGTTTATTCGCAAATATAAAATTAATGACGCGAATAGGCAAATTATTCACGTCATATTTTGATTGGAATAGCGGGACTTAAGTTGACGCAATAAATTGTGTCACACCAGTACCCCAGTCCTGAGAATATCCTCATAAAGAGGACTGTCATCATCCTCTGTCAGTAGGACCGGTTCTATCAGACAGCTTACTTTCCTGCTTAACTTCCAGAGTAAAGGAGTGTCTTCAAAGTAGTTTTCACTTCTTTTTGAAACCACTACGGCAATATCTATATCACTTTCCTCAGTGTAGTTCCCTTTGCTGTATGAGCCATAAAGATACAACGCCTTCAATGGCAGGTGTTCAGCTACCATTGCCTTGTATTTCCTTGCTATATCTAAAGCCTGCCCTTTATCCATAATTGAAGTGTTTTTGTCTTGTTTAACAATTCCTTGCAGTATTCTGGCGTCAGAACTTTCATCAGCAGCTCCTTATGAAGCAGTGCCTGTTCGGCGAGCACCTGCTGTCGGACACCTCCGCCACCATGTCCGCCAAGCCCGTAGCCATTGTCGAGAGCGAGAAGAAGGCGCTTGTCGCCGCCCATTTCATCCCCGACTTCGTTTGGCTTGCCACCGGAGGGATGCACGGGTGTTTCAACAGCGAGACCATGCAGGTATTGGGCGGCCGGGAGGTTGTCCTCTTCCCCGACCTCAAGGCGACGGAAGAATGGAGGCGACGGCAGCCGATGCTGGAATCCTTTTGCAGGCGTGCCACCTGCTCCGACATGCTGAAGAGGATTGCGACCGGTGCGCAGCGTGAAACCGGACTGGACATCGCTGACTTCCTCCTGATGAAGGACACGCCGCAGATGATCCTTTAACAGATGATAGCACGCAATCCCGTATTGCAGTCCCTCATCGACGCTTTCGGGCTCGAACTGGTGGATGCAGGGAGAGTGGAATGATTACGGCATCAGATATGTTTCCGCCATCCGCTCCCTGCCAGTCCGATTCATCTCTGGGCTTGCCCGTCTGCCAGTAAAATCCCATAGGGGGAGCCTAATACCCCAAAAAGCTGTCGCTTTTGAGGACGTGCCACATAATTCAGCAAGCTGAACATAATGTATGGCCAATAGAAGAGAGGTCATGTCTTAATTTCCTTATTTGACTAATTTGTGAGTTTATACTTTATCTGATATAAAAATCCATATAAAGTAATATCTCAAAAATGAATAAGAAGTGCGAGTTTATACTTTATCTCAATCTTTTTTGCGGATAAGGTATAAACTTATGTTTTGAAAGTTTGGCTGACACAGGCGGATTTAGTACCTTTGTCGAAAATTGAAGTATCATGCAGGGCAAATTGATCTCACGGAAAAGAGAATGTGAAGAATTGCAGCGGTGTCTGGATTCAGACCGTTCGGAACTTGTCATCATAAGTGGTCGTCGCCGTATAGGCAAGACATATCTTATAGATAAATTCTTCAAGTATAAATACGATTTCACATTTGTAGGAGAGCACAAGACCCCTGCGACAGTCCAGATACAGAACTTCATGCGTGCACTCCAGCGGCAGTCCAAGAAACGCCAGTCGAAGGCGGAAACATGGTATGATGCTTTCAATGCGCTTGAAGATTACCTTGAGACATTGCCTTCTGGCAGAAAAAAAGTGGTATTCATCGATGAAATGCCATGGATGGATACACAGCGGTCAAACTTTGTAAGCGCATTGGAGAATTTCTGGAACGGCTGGTGCAACAGGCGCACGGACATCGTGCTTATCGCTACTGGTTCAGCAACATCATGGATGGCGGACAAGATAGAGGGGAATCAAGGCGGTCTTCATGCGAGGATCACCTGCAACCTGCACCTGTCCCCGTTCAACCTTCACGAGACTGAAGAATATCTGCGGCAGAGGAACTGCCAATGGGACAGGTACCAGATATTGCAATGCTATATGATATTCGGAGGCGTGCCTTTCTATCTGAGTCTTCTGAATACGGCAGACAGCCTTGCGCAGAATATAGACAGGCTGTTCTTCTCCGAGGGAGCACAGTTGAAAATGGAGTTCGATGAACTTTACAATGCCCTTTTTACGAATGCCGATACTTATATATCAGTAGTCAGGCTGTTGTCAGAGAACAAGTCGGGGATGACAAGGGAAGATATTGTCAAGGCCACTGGCCTGGAAGGAGCGTTCCTCAGCAAGATACTGAAGAATCTGGAGCGTTGTGACTTCATCACACGGCTGTCACAATATGGCAGCAAAGTCCGTAACAACATTTTCAGGCTTACGGATTTCTATACGCTGTTCTATTACAAGTTTATTGAATCCAACAACACCAAGGATGACAGATGGTGGAGTAACAACATGGATTCTCGCAGTGTATCCGCATGGATGGGACTGAGTTTTGAACTGGTATGTCTGAGCCATCATAAACAGATTAAAGGTGCACTCGGAATCGCAGGGGTGGGAACCTCCATATCCACATGGCGGAGCAAAGCCGACACGGAAAAAGGGATACCCGGTTTTCAGATTGACATGATAATCGAGCGGGCAGACAGAATTATCCACCTGTGCGAAATGAAATTCAGTACAGACCAATATGGCATAACTGACAGCTATGAGATGAAGCTGAGGGAGCGGATGGGGTTGTTTCGGATGGCGACAAAAAACAAGAAATCGCTTGTAATCACTTTTGTGACGACATATGGCGTCGTGGGCGGAAAACATAAAAGCATCGTCCATAGCGAAGTTACTATGGACGACCTTTTTCAAGCATGAGGATGCAGAGAAAAAGCCTTTGCCATTTTTATACAAAAGGAACTTCCCTTGAATTAATTATCATTCTCGATGCCTCTCACGCCCTCCTTGAAACTACGTACCCCTTTACCCAGACCTTTCATGAGTTACGGAATTTTCCTGCCACCAAAGAACAGCAGGACAATCAATACGATGAAGATTATTTCTTGAGTTCCTATCCCAAACATCATTACTTGCGTATTAAGTATTTGACAAACAGATAACCGCCGAAGATTTGCAGCAGCATGCCCGGCACTCCTATGCGAAAATCCTGGACGGCATCATAGAAATTGCCTGATAGAAAAGTACCACCGCCAGCATAAGCGGCAATGGCCAGCAATACGGATTTAAGCAGGATGGAGGGGAGTGAACCAAAGGCCGGCATCCCGAACATCAGGGAATTGACAAGCGGTGAAACTACCGCCGTCATCAGTCCGGCTTTCCATCCGTATTTATAAGCACCGACAAGAGTGAAGAAATAGATGGAAAAGTTGGGGCAATGCGATATTGCCCATTACAAATAATGCGGCTACCAGATAAGTCTTAGCTTCAGTATAGCCCAGATTGTAAAGTCTTGCTGTTGTCTGCATCGCCCATCACCGTAGCTCCCGGCATGGGATAGCCGGCATTGATTTCATTGTATATCGCAACCATACTATATCTGTATCCCATCGTTCTACACTTTTAAGTTTCAGTCGGTAGGGATTACATCCTCTATCCGTTATGCCGTCAAATACAGCCGTCTGTCCCTGCCGTCCGTAAATGCCGGGAGCTACCATTATGCTTACCTCATCAACCAAGCCTGCTTCAAGGAAACCGCCGCAGATATGTCCACCTCCGACTACGGCAAGCCGCTTAACCCCGAACTGTTCTCCGAGTATGTCCATCGCACGGGACAAATCAATACAGTCCCGCCCTGTGGCAATCCATGAAATGCCCTGTTCCCGCAAATGTTCTTCCGTGACCTTTTCGCTTGTAATACAGAGTAATGGATGTCCGTCTGCTTCTCCGGAAGCCCGGCGTAGCCTGCCACGTGTATCTGTTATTATGGTATATTCATCTGAACGTCAGAACAAAGACCGAGTTTCTCCAATGCGATATAATATTCATCCGTACTGAGTTGCCCCACCATCGGGCAATCAATACGACCATCGACCGAAGTCATCATGTGAACGAAAATGTAAGGTTTCATATTTCTTCTTTTTTACTTTATTACGATGATGCAAAATTTAAATGGCACACCGATGAATGGAGTGCCATTATTTTTGATATTCGTATCAATTTTACATAGTCATATCCACATCTGTCGACCTGGTGCGCGTTGCCACGGAGGGCGTGGTGTATATCTCCTCTGACGGCAATTATTCGACGCTTATTCAGGCGGACGGTGGCAGCCGTATCCTGACGGTGCAGCTCGGTCAGCTTGAGGCGCTTATCTCCAAACAGCTGGTCAGTGACGGCAAGTACGTGAAGGAGTCCAGCCGATGGAAATACTCCAGCCGACGCAGGGCATTGTGCCTTAAAGACGGTCAGTGCTTTATTGTAGAGACTCTTGAGATGGAGACATTTCCGCGTTTTTCGTATGTCCTCGAGGACTTGGATGTCGATGCTGCAGTCTATCTCGTCGGCGGTGAGTCATACGGTTATGGCCGTGATTGTGACGGAGAGAAGATAGAGTTCGGCATCTCAGTGCCCGCGGCACTGCTTGCCGTTGTGGCAAAAGAAAAGCCCGGACGATGTGGATATCCGTGTCGTCCGGGCTGGTTTCTATACTGTCGGCTGCGGAAGTCCGCGGAGGGACTATGAGCCGAAGTTGTCGAAGAGGATGTTCTCGGGAGGTACTCCGAGGCTGTCGAGCATCTTGAGTACCGACTGGGTCATCATCGGAGGACCGCACATCAGGTAGAGGCAGTCCTCGGGTGCCTCGTGGGCCTTGAGGTATGTCTCGTAGAGGACGTTGTGCACGAATCCCACCTTGTATGCAACTCCTGCTGCATCGGCCTCGGGATCCTGACGGTCGAGGGCCAGATGGAACTTGAAGTTGGGGAAGTCGCGCTCTATCTCGTGGAAGTCCTCGAGGTAGAAGGCCTCTTTCAGGCTGCGGGCACCGTAGAAGAAGTTGACCTTGCGGCCGGTCTTCTCGGTCTTGAACAGGTGCATGATGTGGCTTCTCATGGGAGCCATTCCGGCACCGCCGCCGATGAAGATGAACTCCTGGTCTGCGGGTGCGTTATCCGGGATGAAGAACTCTCCGTAAGGGCCCGAGATGATCACCTTGTCACCCGGCTTGCGGGAGAAGATGTAGGACGAGCTGATTCCGGGAGGCACGTTCATGAAACCGCCCTTGGCCTTGTCGAAAGGAGGGGTGGCGATACGGACGTTCAGCATGATGATGTCACCCTCGGCAGGATGGTTGGCCATGGAGTATGCCTTGAAGGTAGGCTCGGAGTTGTGTGCGTGCAGGTTGAATACGCCCATTTTCTCCCAGTCGGCCCTGTAGGGCTCCTCTATATCCATATCCTTGTAGTCGATATCGTACTTGGGGATGTCGATCTGGATATAGCCGCCGGAGCGGAAGTTGAGGTGCTCGCCTGCGGGAAGCTTTACAACGAATTCCTTGATGAAGGTGGCGACGTTCCTGTTGCTTACCACCTCGCACTCGAGTTTCTTGATGCCGAGGATGCTCTGGGGTACGAGTATCTTGAGGTCCTCGCGCACCTTGACCTGGCAGCCGAGCCTCCAGTTGTTCTGCTGCTGCTTGCGGGTGAAGAAACCTACCTCGGTGGGCAGGATGCTGCCGCCGCCTGAAAGCACCTGGCATTTGCACATACCGCAGCTTCCGCCGCCGCCGCAGGCAGAGGGAAGGAATATCTTCTCGTTGGAGAGGGTGGTCAGCAGGGAGGAGCCTGGATTGACATCGAGGACTCTCTCGCCGTTGTTGATGTCGATCTTGACATTGCCCTGAGGGGTCAGTTTTGCCTTGGCCACCAGCAGGAGAGCGACCAGTATCAGGGTCACTACAAGGAACGTGATAATTGATACGATAAGTATTGTAGTCATACGTCAGTCCTCCTATAATTGAATACCCATGAAGCTCATGAATGCTATACCCATCAGACCGGTGATGATGAATGAGATTCCGAGGCCCTTGAGAGGCTTGGGAACGTTGGAGTATGCGAGTTTCTCACGGATGGCCGCGATGGTCACGATGGCGAGGAACCAGCCGATTCCGGATCCGAGGGCATATACTGTCGCGTAACCGAGGTTGGCGAAATCCCTTTCCTGCATGAACAGTGAGGCACCCATTACGGCGCAGTTCACTGCGATAAGGGGCAGGAAGATACCCAGTGACGAGTACAGGGCGGGGGAGAACTTCTCCACGATCATCTCCACGAGCTGAGTGATGGCCGCGATGACGGCGATGAAGATGATGAAGCTCAGGAAGCTGAGGTCGAGGTCAGCGAGAGCGGGGCTGATCCAGGACATGGCTCCGGGGGTGAGGAAGAACTTGTTGAGCAAGTAGTTGATAGGCAGGGTGACGAGGATTACGAAGATCACTGCGATACCCAGGCCGAAGGCCGTCTTGACATTCTTCGATACAGCCAGGAATGAGCACATCCCCAAGAAGTATGCGAAAATCATATTGTCGACGAATATCGACTTGACAAATAGACTTAAATAATCCATAGTGATGTGCTTTTATTATTTTTCGATAAGTTCTTTCTGAATGCCTCTCTGCAGCCAGATGAACAGACCTACCAGGATCAGGGCCATGGGAGGCAGGATAATCAGGCCGTTGTTCATGTATCCGGCTTCATACCAGCCGTCAGGAATGATCTGATGTCCGAACAGAGTACCGGAGCCCAGGAGCTCGCGGATGAAGGCCAGAGCCACGAGAATCATACCGTAGCCGAGACCGTTGGCGATACCGTCAACGAACGAGGGCCAGGGCTTGTTGCCGAGGGCGAAGGCCTCGATGCGGCCCATGATGATACAGTTGGTGATGATCAGACCGACGTACACGGAGAGCTGCTTGCTGACATCGTAGGCATAGGCCTTGAGGAACTGGTCGATGAGAATCACGAACAGGGATACGAGCACCAGCTGGACGATGATTCGTATACGGTTGGGAATCGTATTGCGCAGCAGGGATGCGAACAGGCTTGAGAATCCGGTCACGAATGTAACCGACAGAGCCATCACGCAGGCAGGCTCAAGCTTTACGGTAACTGCCAGTGAGGAGCAGATACCCAAGACTAAGACCGTTACCGGGTTGGCCTTGAAAAACGGGTTTTGATATATTTCCTTTTTCATGATTATCTTTCAGCTTTCTGTTTTTCAAGATAAGGTTCATAATATTCGAGCCACTGGCGTATTGCATTCTCCAGGGCACGGCTGGTGATGGTACCGCCGGAGATGGCGTCGATTTCATGGGCAGAGCCTTCGGGTGCACCTCCCTTGACTACTGTCACGGATACCAGGCTGCTTCCGTCGAAGATGGACTTGCCGATGAACTGGTCGCTGAACATAGGTGTGGCTATCTCGGCGCCCAGACCGGGAGTCTCGCCCTTGTGGAGGAAGGTGGCTCCGTAGATGGTGTTGTAGTCATCCTTGAGGGATACATAGCCCCAGATAGGACCCCAAAGACCGGCTCCGTAGATGGGGAAGATCTCGACCTTGCTGCCGTCGTCCAGGGTGCAGACGAAGACAGGGAGGGTGAGCTTCGAGACATCGGGATTGGCCTGTTTCATGATGTCGTACTGGGATTTCAGACCTGCTGTCAGGGCGAGGGAGAATGCGTCTCCTTCCACCTTGTTGCCCTGTGCGTCGACCAGATAGGAGTCGGTGATGTACTTGTTGAACTCCTGCTCTACGTAGGCGTTCTTGTCGGAGGCCTCATCAGCGCCCTGCCCGAGGTTTACGGAGGACAGGATGCTCTGGCGGGTCTCGGTATTCACGTTGGCCTGCTGCTTGCCGCTCAGGGATACGGACACGTACGCGAGAACAGCAGCCACGATCACCACCATGACGGTGGAGTAGATAATTGTATATGTGTTACTGTTGGTATTCATAGTGTGATTCTCCCTTATTGATTGATTTGCGCTCTCTTGAGACGTTTCTTGATGTTCCTCTGAACTACACAGTAGTCAATCAGCGGAGCGAATGTGTTCATAAGCAGGATGGCCAGCATCATTCCTTCCGGATATCCGGGGTTGAATACCCTGAGGATAATGGTGAATGCACCGATCAGGAATCCGTAGATCCATTTTCCTGTCTCGGTCTGGGCCGAGGTTACAGGGTCGGTGGCCATGAATACTGCTCCGAATGCGAAGCCGCCCATGATCAGGTGCTCCCATGCGGGAAGCGCGAGGTAGGACGAAGTGTCAGGAGCGAGGGCGTTGCAGATGTAGCCGATTGCCAGAGCTCCCACAACGGTGGACAGCATGATTTTCCAGCTTGCCACTCCGAAGAACAGCAGGATGGCAGCACCGATGAGGATTGCAACGGTAGAGGTCTCACCGGGACATCCGGGAATGAATCCGAGGAACATGTCCAGGGCTGAGGGCATATTGTTGAAATTGCCGAGAGCAGCATCCGCAAGGGGAGTGGCTCCGGAATATCCGTCTACGCCGGCGACCCAAACCTTGTCACCTGACATGCTGGAGGGGTAGGCGAAGAAGAGGAATGCCCTGGCGAGGAGTGCCGGGTTCCAGATGTTCATGCCTGTGCCTCCGAATACCTCCTTGCCGATGATGACTGCGAAGGCCACTGCGAGGGCGAGAATCCAGAGGGGGGTGGTGATGGGCACGATCAGGGGAATGATCATACCTGTTACCAGATATCCCTCATTGACCTCATGTCCGCGGATCTGTGCGGAGGCGAACTCTATGCCCAGACCTACGATGTAGGATACCAGGTAGAGAGGAAGTATCTTGAGGATGCCGAACCAGACCTTCTGCCAGAAGCCCATATCGATTCCGGCTGCGATGCTGTGCTGGTCTCCGATATTGTAGATACCGAAGAGGAGGGTGGGGATCAGGGCGACCACCACGATGATCATGACTCTCTTGAGGTCGTTGCAGTCCCTTACGTGCGAGCCGCTCTTGGTGACGGTATTGGGCACTCTGAGGAATGACTGGAAGGCCTCGATGGTGGAGTCGAATATTGAGCCTTTTTTCTCTTTCTTTTCCATATTCTTATGCCATTTCTTTAATCATGAGGTCAATTCCCTTGGAAACGATAGCCTGTATGTCTATCTTCGAGGGGTCAATGTATTCACAGAGGGCGAAGTCCTCTTCGACAACCTCGTAGATGCCGAGCTGCTCCATCTTGTCGATGTCCTCGGCGATGATGGCCTTGAGCAGGTACACGGGATAGATGTTCATGGGGAACACCTGGGCGTACTTGTTGGTCATCACGAATGCTCTCACACCTCCGTTGAGGTTGGAGTCCATCTTGTATTTCTTCTTGGGAGTCAGCCATGAAAAGTATGTGGATGCAAAGCTGTACTTCTTGGTCCTGAAAGGCTTGGCCCATCCGAATGTCTCGTAGTAGGTGCCTTCGGTGATCAAGGAGATGCAGTCGTCGTAGAAGCCCAGATAACCCTCCTTGCCGACATTGGTGCCGGTGAGGATGTTGCCGCTGATGTAGCGTACGGGGCAGCCCTGCTGTAGCTTCTCCACATTGTCGTTGACCATGTCGGCTATGCCGCTGAAGCACATGCCGCTGATACATTTGATATAGCCCGGGGTGCTTACTCGGGGGCCTCCTACGGCCACTGTCTTGCGCATGTCCACCTTGCCGGTGTTGAAGAAACGGCCCATGATGGCCAGCATCTGGAGATTGACGGTCCAGATCAGGTCACCCTTGTTGATGGGGCAGACGTGGTTGATCTGCACGCCTACGTTTCCGGCGGGGTGAGGTCCGTCGAAGATGTGGAACTCGACTCCGGAAAGCTTGTGGAAAGGAGAACTGGCGTGGGTTTTTGCGCAGAGACCGAAATGAATCTTGGGAGCAAGTTTTGCGAGTACGTTGACGGCTGTCTGGATGTTGTCAACCTCGTCCTTGAGAATGTAGTCGTAATCCGCTGCCAGTGGAGCGGTGTCGAATCCCGAGATGTAGACGGCTTTGGGACGTATCTCAGGGTTGGGCACGATGCCGTAGGGGCGCTGCTTGATGCAGGGCCACAGACCGCTCTCCAGGAGGGCGCTGACAGCCTGCTCGGCCGTGATGGCTTCGGGCTTGGGAAGATTGAACTCGGCATACTCCGTTTCCGGGTCAGCCTTGACTCTGACTTCGAGAAGCTTTCTCTTCTCTCCTCTGACAATTTCGCTGACAGTGCCGCTCACCGGTGAGGTGAACTTGATCTCAGGTCTCTTTTTATCGACAAAAAGGACGGTTCCGGCCTTGACGGCGTCACCTTCCTTTACTGCGAGTTTGGGGATAAGACCTTTGAAATCGGTTGGCTTGACTGCTACTGTCTCAGAAACTATCGTTTTGAGGATTTGGGCGGACGGCACACCCTCGACGGGAATGTCGAGCCCTTGTTTCAATTTTATATAGTCAACCATATCCTATATTATTATATATGAAAATTCGGGTGCAAATATAGATAAAACTTTTGTAGATTTGCGCTGAAAATTAAAAAGAATGCAATATGAATTTGTCGGGGTTGAACAGTGTTCAGCAAGAGGCAGTTAGATGTGCTGACGGAGCTTCAATAATAATAGCCGGAGCCGGTTCCGGGAAAACTCGCGTGCTTACGTGGAAGATAGCGTGCCTGATTGAGTCCGGGGTGGAGCCCTCCTCGATCATGGCTCTGACATTCACCAACAAGGCGGCCAAGGAAATGAAGGAAAGGATTGCGGCGATAGTGGGCCGGGACCGCTCGCGCCGTCTGTGGATGGGAACATTCCATTCCATATTCGCCCGTATTCTGCGTGAGTATGCCGATCTGCTGGGGTTCCCGAAGGCGTTCACGATATACGACGCCACGGATGCGAAGAATGCGGTGAAGATGTGTATAAAGGAACTGCAGCTGGACGATAAGGTCTACAAGCCGGGAGACGTGCTCTCGCGCATATCTGCGGCGAAGAATTATCTGGTTACTGCAGAGGCCTATATGAACAATCATGAGGCCATACGCAGGGATACCCAGATGCGCAGGGGGCGTATATGTGATGTCTACAGGCTGTATTCGGAGAAATGCCGGAAGGAAGGGGTCATGGATTTTGACGATATCCTTCTGTATACCAATATCCTCCTGAACCGCCATCCGGAGGTGGCGGAGAATCTCAAGAGCGTCATCTCACATATCCTGGTGGACGAGTATCAGGATACCAACATGGCGCAGTACCGGATAGTCAACCTCCTGGCCCGGGACCGCCGCAACCTTACCGTAGTCGGCGACGATTCCCAGAGTATCTACGCTTTCCGGGGAGCCAGAATCCAGAATATTCTCAATTTCAAGCGGGATTACCCCGAGGCGAAGGAATTTCGTCTGGAGCAGAATTACCGCTCGACTCAGATAATCGTCAATGCCGCCAATTCCGTTATTGCCCATAACCAGAACCGTCTGAAGAAGGAGTGTTTCTCCGAAGGCGACAGGGGGGAGAAGATAGAGCTGATCAAGGCTTACAATGAGCAGGACGAGGCTTCGTCCATCGTCTCTTCTATCATGAGGCGCATCTATTCATCGAAGGCCTCCTATGACTCATTTGCAGTGCTGTATCGTACCAATTCCCAGTCGAGAGTGCTGGAAGAGGCTCTCCGCCGACGGAATATACCCTATATTATATATGCCGGTCATTCCTTCTATGAACGGAAGGAGGTCAAGAACATGCTGGCATACCTCCGGCTGGTGCTCAATCACAATGACAATGAGGCTTTCCGCCGTATCGTCAATCTTCCAGCCCGCGGAATAGGGCAGACTTCTTTGAACAGGCTGGGAGAGGCCTCCGCCGCTACGGGCATGCCGCTGCTCGAAATGTGCCGTCAGAGCGGTCTGGACCGTTTCGATATCAAGGAGTCCACAGCCGCCAAACTCCGGATGTTCGCGGATATGATCGACCATTACTCTTCCAGGATAGCCTCCGATGATGCATATACCCTGGCCGTGGCGGTAGCAGAAGGCTCAGGGTACCTTCCTTCGCTGAAGGCCGACCTGTCGGTGGAGGGTATCTCGGCTCTGGGCAATGTCTCTGAGCTGTTGAACGGTGTCAAGGAGTTCGTAGACCAGGAGGCTGAGGCGGCGGAGGAAGGGGGAGAGTACGGCCGGATACCCTCGCTCGAGGCTTATATGGAGAATGTCGCCCTGCTTACAGATGCGGACAATGCCGATGAGGAGGATGAGAACAACAGGGTCAAGCTGATGACGGTACACGCCTCCAAGGGACTGGAATTTCCCTATGTCTATATTTCCGGCATGGAGGAGAATCTCTTCCCCTCATTTATGTCCGGCGAGAGTCTGGAATCGGTCGAGGAAGAGAGGCGGCTCTTCTACGTTGCATTGACGAGGGCTGAGAAAGCTGTCACCGTATCCTACGCCGGCAGCCGTTTCATGAACGGCAAGACTTCGGCCTGTCGCCCCAGCCGATTCCTCAAGGAAATAGATTCTCAGTATCTGGACGGGGCGGTGGAGGATTATTCGGCGGTAGGAGGCAATGACTACGATGAGGACGAAGGCGGCTGGTCTTCATCCAGGTCTTATCAGCAGCGCAGTCAGTATGTACCCCAGGCGCAGGTCCGTACTACTCCGGATATGTCCAGGTTACGGAAGCTGTCTCCCTCGGAATCCGGAAAGCCGGGTCTTTCCGGAGGTACGCATCATTTCACGGCGCCCGTGGCGGTGGGGGACATGACAGTGGCAGGAGGGGACCGTGTGCATCATGACAGATTCGGCTCCGGAACTGTGATTTCTGTCTCCGGAAACGGTGGAGATGCCAAGGCTGTGGTGAAATTTGACGCCGGAGGTGAAAAAACTTTGCTTTTGAAGTATGCAAAGCTTCAAAAGATATGATTGTGGCACGAAACTTGTAATAGTATAAGACGAAGTTTTTCATAGTTTAAGTTTAGGTTAAGTAGCCGGCCCGCGTCCGATCTGAAGGATGGCGGGCCGGTGAATTTTATGCCTGCCTGTCACAAAATTTCCTTGTAAGCATTGAGTGGCTGTCGTATCAAAAAACAACAGTTATGGATAAATTTGAAAGCAGGCTTATGACAAAAGATATGAAAGAAAACGAAAAAGGCTATCTTATGACAATAATCAGCATATTGTCAATTATCTCAATAGGAGTGGTCGCGATGATTCTGGTCTGAGTCCGGAAATCAGAGCAGGACTATATTGCTCCTGTCCTTTACATCTCTCATTGCATTTCTGGTGTCGAACACTATGTCCGAATGCTGCTGGACAAAATCGTAGTCAACGCAGCTGTGGGCGGTGGTTATTACCGTAATGTCGACACTTTCCAGCAGTTCCTCTGTCAGGGACGGCTGTCCTGAATAGACGGTTTCCTTATCTCTGTACTTTCTTACCAGGGGATCGTAGAACAGGACTTCCGCCCCTTTTTTTCGCAGTACGTTGATTACTCTTATCGCAGGGCTCTCGCGGCAGTCGTCAATGTCGGCCTTGTAAGCCACACCCAGTACCAGAACTTTTGAGCCTTTAAGGGCTTTGGACCTGTCATTCAGAATGTTGGCAACTCTCTGTACGCAATATTCAGGCATCCTGTCATTGATCATCATGGATGTCTCTATCATGGATGTGTGGAAAGCGTATTCACGCACTTTCCAACTCAGGTAGTATGGATCGAGGGGGATGCAGTGTCCGCCCAGGCCGGGACCAGGATAGAAGGCCTGGAATCCGTAGGGCTTGGTGCGTGCGGCGTCTATGACTTCCCAGATATTGATTTTCATTCTCTCGCACAGCATGGCCATCTCGTTTATCAGACCGATGTTGATATTCCTGTATGTGTTCTCCAGGATTTTTTCCATCTCGGCAATCTCAGGGGAAGATACAGTATGTACTCCGCCATCCAGGAATGCCCTGTACATGGTACTGATGACTTCCTTCGCATCCTCCCCAACGGCACCCAGTACCTTGGGGGTATTTCCTGTCTTGTAGTGAGGATTGCCGGGGTCCACTCTCTCAGGGGAGAAGGCCAGGTAGAAATCCACCCCGCAGGTAAGGCCTGAGCCTTTCTCAAGAAGGGGCTTCACTATGTCGTTGGTGGTCCCGGGGAAAGTCGTGGATTCCAGGACGACCATAGTGTCCTTTTTCAGGTATTCGGCAATCTGAATGGAAGAGTGTTCTATATATGATAGATCAGGCTGCTGGTGCGTGTCCAGAGGGGTGGGTACGCAGATGGCGATGAAGTCCATTTCCCGTATCCTGCTGAAGTCAGAGGTGGCCTCAAGCATTCCGTCGGAGACCAGTTCCTTCAGTTGGCCGTGGTTTACGTCGGAGATGTAATTCTCTCCTCTGTTGATTTTCGCAACCTTGTCTTCCAGCAAATCAAACCCTACAGTCCGGAAACCTGCCTCGGCTATCTCTACTGCCAGGGGGAGTCCTACATATCCCAGTCCTACCACGCCCGCACTGATTGTTCTGTCCTCTATTTTCTTAAGCAGCTGCTCTTTCATATCGAAACATTCTTTAAAAGTTGCGCAAAGATAGACCTTTTTGTGACATCATGTCATTCGATATGGAATTCCTTGATATTTTTGATTCCCGGATAGCCGAAATACTCCTCGACATCTCCTTTGATGTAAAGTCTTTTGCCCAGAATGTCCGGATGTTCAATAAGGTTGAGGCTTTCTCTGACATCTCCATCAGGAAGTTCGGCGGCAGCGCATTCTCCCCTGGATGAGGCACCGGCATTGTCAGACAGCGCAATATGGCTGGCTTTGGTGAACGGAGGCTCCAGTTTGAGGTTGGCTGTGGTAACGTCTCCTCCGACAATATATCCGCCGACCCATACGTCCTCTGCGCCGAGATTCATCGCGAGATCGGTGATTGTCAGCGCATTTTCCATGGAGGAGCCATTGTTTCCGCTGCCTATGGTGAAGTCCTCGAAGATCCAGTTGCGCGATGTGTCGATCTCTATGGAAAAGGCTCCGGAGGACTCGGCTGAAGCGGATAGCTTGACTGTGAGTATGTCCGCTGCGCTCAACTGTCTTGACAGGAGGGCTGTCTCCTGCCCGTCTTCGGAGCTTATTACCCTGAGTATGCCTGGCTGGAAATAGGCGATGCGCTTTTCAGTGTAAGGGTATGCCAGACTATGTTCTTCCGATTTGATAAGGATGTCGGAGCTGAAGAACCGGTCCCGGAATGAGTCTGTGAACTGAAGCCTCATTCCGCAGTTGAGCTGAGTGCAGCCGAAGGCTACGGAAAGGGTCTGGCCGCTGCCGATGACGACTGTCCGGTAGTCTCCGAACTGCGGGGATGAGAATGCGGGTTCGTCGAATTCGGAAGAATAGAGTGCTACGTCGTATGTGCCCGCAGCCACCTGCATGGGATCCGGACGGTCTCCATAAGGACCTTCGTATACTGGTTCTCCGTCTTCTTGGATGACTGACAGAATAAACTCGCTGGTGTCAGGGATGACAATGTCCGTTCCTTCGGATTTGAGCTTCTGCGTCAGCCTGTCCATGGAATAGGAACTGTAATCGGAAGACAGGAGGAAAGAGATATAGGCGTCTCCGTTCATTCTGTCCTCGCATGAGGAGATTGACAATGCTCCCATAATAATAAGGAGGAGTGCTCCTTTTAACTTTCTCTGTTTCATATTATTCCTTTTTTGATTGATTCTGCGGCAAAAATAAGGCGATAAAAAATTTCAAGTTGCCGTTGAAAAAAAACGCGTGAGAATTTATTTGTTTTTAAAAAATATTAAATTTGTGACAACAACACTAACCTATAGAAAGTATGTATCGCATAACAACTCATCCCATTCTTCCCGTTCCTGCGGAAGATCCAGTATCATTTATTTTTGAGGGGAAAACTATCATAGGACAAAAGGGACAGACCATCGCCGCCGCCCTGCACCAGGCCGGTTATCCGGTACACAGTTTGAGTATCGAACACCGCAAGAGGACCATGGAGTGCGGTATCGGCAAGTGCGGAGCCTGCGAGATGCTCGTCGACGGCAAGATCCGCCGTATCTGTGTCACTAAGGTGGACGGGGTACGGGAGGTCGCCAGGCTCAGTGCCGACAGCGGCTTCAAAGGTGTTCTGGTCACGGAGAAAGACGGCGTGGTGGAGGAGAAGGAGGTCTACAGGACCACCGTGGCCATCATAGGAGCCGGTCCTGCCGGTCTGGCTGTCCGCGAGGAACTGCTTAAGGAGGGTGTGGACTGCCTGGTCATAGACAGCAACAGTGAGATAGGAGGCCAGTTCCTGATGCAGACCCACCAGTTCTTTTTCTTCGAGAAGGAGAAACGCTTCGGCGGTATGAGAGGATTCGATATCGCCAGGACTCTCGCCGGAGACTCCCACGAGGGCATCATGCTGGATTCTGTGGTCTGGGACATACTCGAGGGCAAGCGACTTGCTGTGAAGAATATAGTGCAGGACAAGGTATTCTACGTGGATGCCGATGAGCTGGTCATCGCCACAGGTGCGGTACCGTTCATGCCGGCCTTCAAGAACGATGATGTCCCCGGAGTCTATACGGCGGCAGTGGTGCAGAGGATGATGAATACCCAGTTCACGCTTCTGGGCAAGAATATACTGACAGTAGGTGCCGGCAATATAGGATACCTGACATCATATCAGGCCATGCAGGCCGGAGCCAATGTGAAGATGATCATCGAGGGAATGCCCCGTGAGGGCGGTTTCCCTGTGCAGGCCAACAGAGTGCGCCGTCTCGGAATCCCCATCCTGACATCCCACGTGCTGGTGGAGGCCGTACCGAATGCCGACTATACCGGCATTACCGGGGCCATTATCGCCGAGTGCGAGAATTTCAAGCCCATACCCGGGACGGAGAGACTGATCGACGGTATCGACTGCATCAATATATGCACCGGTCTTATGCCTGACAACCAGCTCTTTGTCAAGGGTAATGCCATATACGGCCGCAGCTGCCACGGGGTAGGCGACGCGGTGCGTATCGGAGAGGGCACCTCGGCTGTCCTGCGCGGACGGCAGTGCGCCTACGAGATTCTCCAGAATCTCGGACGCCGTTTCAATTACGACAATTACCTGCAGGTGTCCAAGGAATACATTGATTCCCAGCAGCATCCCGTGAGAATCCTCCAGGAGCCCGCGATGCCTACGGCCGAGAGAGCCGCAGCCGCTCCCTTTGTGATTATGGACTGCCTCTACGGATTTGCCTGCAATCCCTGTTCTTTCTCCTGCAAGCAGGGAGCCATCACCAAGAGCTCTACTTCTACTACCCCGAAGATAGATTACGACAAGTGTATCGGCTGTATGCAGTGCGTGTACCAGTGTCCGGGCCTGGCCATTTTCGGTTATGATACCCGTGCCGGAAAGCTCTTTCTGCCCATTGAGTACGATGCAAAGGAAGGTTCTGAGGTATTTCTGGTGGATGACAACGGCCGCAAGGTCGGAGAGGGAGTCATAGAGAAGATACTGGTCAAGCCCAACAAGACCAATGTCGCCCGCGTCAAAGTGGCCCGGATATATGACGGCGGCGTGCTGACCGATGCCCGCGGATTCATCGTAAAGGAAAGATATCCCGCTCCGGTAGAAATGAAACCGGCTCCAGCAGCTGACGGCAAGACCTATATATGCCACTGTGAGGATATTACCATCGAGCGTATGCTGGAACTCATAGGAGACCGCAAGTCTATTTCGGCCGATGAGCTGAAGCATATCTCACGTATGGGTATGGGGCCATGCCGTGGCAAGAGATGTCTTTCGAGGGCCAAATCCGCCCTGCGCTCCTATGGTATAGAGGTAACGGGAGACCTGACTCCCCGCGCACCCATGGCCAATCTGGTGGAATTCGGGGATGTCATCAATATTCCAGGATCTGAGAAAATCATCTTACCGGCCGGTTCTGTTACCGACGGCGGTAAGGTGGGGGCCCTGGTGGCAGGAGGCGGTATGGCCGGGTCTGCGGTGTTCCGCTATCTGGCCGAGGCCGGTTTTGCTCCCGTGTTGGTCAATAAGGACCGCGGCAGTTCGTGGAGGAATATTGCCGGAGGACGTCCGGCGTTCTCCTTGCCGGCTCTGGCGGATATCGCAAACCACAATCTTGAGATATTCCGTGACCTGCAGCAGCATACCAATATCGATTTCCGGCTGATACGCTACGTCAACTTCGCTCACGATGAGGCCACCTACAGGTCTCTCGATGCCGCCAGGGCTTGGTCGAAGGCCTATATGGTGGATCCCAAGGATTTCCAGAAGGAGATATCTCCTTATATGAATCCCGCTCTGAATCTGTATGTTGCCGCTCAGGTAACGGAGGACTGCTGGCAGGCCACACCCGGCAAGACAGTAAATGCAGTCCGTCTGATAGGACGCAGCCACGGCGGCCGTATTCTGGAGGATACCGAACTGGTGGATGTGCGCAGGACCGGAGGAGAGTATGAGGTGCTGGTGCGCGATAGTTCCCGCCGGTACACGAAGTTCCGCACGGAGATATTCATCAATGCCCTCGGATACGGGGCCGAGAAGTTTGCCCACATGCTGGGTATAGAGACCGGACTGTATCCTGTAAAGCATCAGGCCTTTATAACCAAACGTCTGCCGTTGCTGGGCAAGGACGGGGCTGCTCTGGACATGCTCATCGACCGCCGTCACTACAAGGGATTCTCCGCAGTCTACGGCCAGCAGCTCGCCGATACCGGCCAGATCATAGGTTGTGCCTCACCGGCCACTGATCCGGCAGAGGCGGGTAAGGATTTGAAAGTCAACACTCAGGCCTTCCTCGAGATATCCTCCGAGGTCTTCTCCGAGTGGATACCTGCCCTCAGGAATGTCGGGATACAGGCAACGTGGGCAGGTTATTACGTGGAACCACGCTATATCGTCGACCCTTCTCTCGGTCTCTTCATCGGTATGCGCGGACACGGCTTCATGCTCTCGCAGTATATCGGCAAACTGTATGTCGACGCACTCCTCGGCCGTCAGGTTCCTGAGTATTTCAGGGATCTGGCTCTCGGAGGCAGCGGTCTCAGCGAGCAGGCTTTCAAGTAACCTTAAACAGGTATCATCTATTCAGGGCGTGGCGCTTTTATGTCGCGCCCTTTTTGTTATAAGACATCAAATCATTATATTTGTGCATTCTCTTTTCAGCAGCCGTCCCATTTGTAGTTAGTTATGAGTTTAACTTAAAATAGATTCGTATATGAAAGCTGATGAGATTATGGAGCTGTTCAGACAGTTCGAGTCAATCGCCAATGACTATGAGGGCGTAGAGTGCTGGAGTGCCAGGGAGTTGTCTAAGTTGCTGGGTTACACACAGTGGCGGAACTTTGAGAACATTGTTGAGAAGGCCAAGGCTGCATGTCGGAATGCCGGTCAGGATGTCTCATACCATTTTGCTGACGTCAGCAAAATGGTCTCCCTAGGATCTGGCTCAGAAAGAGAACTTTACGATTTGATGCTTACGCGCTATGCATGTTATCTTATCGCACAGAACGGAGATGCCAGGAAGCCACAAGTCGCTTTCGCTCAGAGCTATTTCGCTGTTCAGACCAGACGTGCGGAGCTTATTCAGAAACGCATTCTAGAGTATGAACGCGTGCAGGCCAGAAATAAACTTGCTGAAACAGAGAAACGTATGTCCGGTATACTCTATGAGAGGGGTGTAGACGGCAGAGGCTTCGCAGTCATCCGATCAAATGGTGACAAGGCTCTGTTTAAGTTGGATACAGCATTACTTAAGCGGAAACTCGGGGCACCGTCGAGCCGTCCCCTGGCGGATTTTTTACCGACAGTGAGCATTAAGGCAAAGGATCTTGCGGCAGAGATGACATCTGTGAACGTACAGCAGAAAGACCTATATGGTCAGAAAGACATCGGAGAGGAACATGTCGATAATAACAAGGCAGTAAGGAAAATGTTGCTCAGACGTGGAATAGTACCGGAGCAACTTCCTGCCGGGGAGGATGTGAGAAAAGTGGAAAAGAGGCTTAAATCAGATGAAAAAAAGATAAATGTTGATAAAAATGAAAATGTCGCAAATTAATAATACCGGGATGGAGGATGCCCGCCGGATTCTAAGGCCGAGGCGGGAGGATGCCCACAAGGGGGATTTCGGGCATGCGCTGCTGGTGTGCGGCTCGTGCGGTATGGCCGGAGCTGCGGTACTGGCCACTATGGGTGCCCTGCGCTCCGGCTGCGGCCTGGTGACGGTACATCTTCCGGCGTCCGAGCGTGCGGTGATTCACTGTACATGCCCGTCAGCTATGGTGGACAGTGATCCGCAGGGGCATTTTTCCATATTGCCCTCTGTTCTGGAGAAATACACGGCGGTGGGCTGTGGCTGTGGACTCGGCCGGCATCCTGAGACAGCAGAGGCGTTGAGTGCGCTGCTGGATGCGTACCGGAAGCCGATGGTGCTCGATGCGGATGCCCTGAATATCATTGCCGCAAGCCCAGAACTGCTTGAATCCGTACCGGAAGGTTCCGTATTTACTCCTCATCTCGGGGAGCTCCGCCGTCTGACAGGAGCATGGGATTCCCGGGAGGAGATGCTTGAAAAAGCTGTCGCCTTGGCAGTGAAGACCCGCAGTTGCGTGGTGGTCAAGGGACCGCATTCGGCTGTCATCGCTCCTGACGGGCAGGTCTCCTGCAATACCACCGGCAATCCCGGGATGGCGACCGGTGGCAGCGGGGATGTGCTGACGGGCCTTCTGACCGGTCTCCTGGCTTCCGGTTATGAGTCCTTCGATGCGGCCCGTCTGGGAGTGTGGCTGCACGGCAGAGCAGGGGATATCGCGGCCTTGCACTACGGACAGAACGGTATGAACAGCCGGGACATAGCCGGTTGTCTCGGAGAGGCGTTCCTGTCTCTGGAAAAATCCTTGTAGTAGATGGCTCTGGCTGTCCTCGGCCCGAAGGCGATGGGTATGGTGCGGATGTGCGAACGGATGTCGGTGGCCGTGTCGCGGGTATTGTTGGCGTGCAGGATGGCCACCGTTATCAGGCTTACGGGAATTGCAGGCCAGTCCGCCCAGACCGATCCACAGCAGGGGCAGTCCTGTCGCGATGATCAGGGCTGTTCCTCCGATGATGCCTGCGGAGATGATTACTATGGATATGACCATGATTTCCCTCGGAGTGAACATCCCGCTGGTGAGTGAGGTGGCTCCGAAGGTGTCCTTGGCATCCACTCCCTTGCGGAAATCGAACCAGTCGCTCCAGGTGTTGCCGGCTGCATGCAGGAGCACCATAAGCGCCAGTGCGGCTATTGCGGGCCAGAGCACGAAGTCCTCTGCTGTCCCGGTCCTGTATTTCCAGTACACGTAGGCGGTGCTGACTATTACCGGCATCGCCGAAGCCGGGAAGGACCAGGCCCTTACCGCAATCATCCATTCCTTGAAGGTATGTTTTCCCATATTGTCATATCTGTTTTCCGGCAGACTTTCCTGATGTTGTACGCAGCAGGCCTGAACTGCCCTTTTGTAAAAATTTGCAAAAAGTTATGTCAGCAATGCGATTTTCTTGAGGGCATAAATGCCGTCCCGAAGGTGTCTGAAAGTCCATTTCATCTCAATGCTAATAAAAATGAAGTCAGCATGCTGTGATTATCAATAACTTAGCGAGCCGATGCTAATATGCCAGATATTTTGAGGAGGGGATTTTTCGTGCTATGTTTGCGCTTGTTGAACCTTTAAAACAACAGGCATTATGAAGAATTTGGAAATAATTTTCAGGCTGCTCCGCCGTCATCTGTCATTGAGGTTTGTCAATCTTGCAGGACTTTCTATAGTCCTTGCATCCCTGCTCGTCTCGGTGAATTATATCCGCAGGGAATTGAGCTGGGACCGTTTCAACCGTAATGCGGAGCGCATAGTCAGGCTGACTCTGGCAGCAGAAGGGGAGGCGGTGGACGGCAGGGTTCACGGCAATATGACCGACGACCCGATCCGTCAGATACCGGAGTTGGAGGCCCTGGCAAAGCTGCATGAGGTCTACGAACCTGATCTGAAGTTCCGCGGGACTTTCCTGACGGCTGATGAAAAGGTTTTCTATGTCAATCAGGATTTTCTCGGGACTTTCGATATAGAGATGATAGAGGGAGATACGGAAACCTCGCTCGGGGCGGTGGACCAGGTGATTGTCAGCGAGAGTCTGGCCAAGAAGCTGAAGGGGATGCTGGAGACGGGTTCAGGACTTGATACGGGTGCCGGTCTGTATGAAGGTCTTATAGGACTGGAACTGCAGGTAGAGGGGATGCCGCGGCACATATCGGGAGTGTTCAGGGATATCCCGGAGACCTCCCACTGGAGGGGCGATGCCCTTTCCCTTCTTCCTGAGGATATGGCAACATTCTGCTATACCTATCTCCTGCTTCGCGCAGGCAGCGATGTGAAGGAGGTGGAGGAAAAGATAAGCGGAGTAGTGAGCGGGATGAGTCCGGAGAATGCTGCGCCGCTGCGGGCCCGGCTCATGCCGCTGACAGACATTCATCTTCACAGCCACAATCTCAGGGAACTGGGTGTCAACGGCAACATTTCCTATATCTGGCTGGCAGTCGGGGCAAACGCCCTGCTGCTCGTGGTGGTGCTGTTCAACCTCTGGCTCAACGGCAGCTTGATATTCTCCTACAACCGCCGCTTCTACCAGCTTCTGCGCCTGCACGGTGCGCCCGGCTCAGTGATATTCCGGGACGAGGCACTGCAGGCTCTTGTCCTGGTACTGTGCTCAGCCGTTGCCGGTCTCCTGCTGGCGGCCCTGGTATTCGGCTATGGACTGGTGTCGGGCAGTCTGGAGCTGGGGACGACAGTACTGACCCTGGCGGCGTTCATCGCAGTAACCATAGCAGCTGCAATTGTTCCTGCAGCCCAGAACATGACTCTGACCCGTTTCCTGAATACAGAGCATGACAGCCGTCCGGTACAATTCTCCTACGGCAATGTGCGCTGGATGCTTGCGGTCCAGTATGCAGTGGTGATTACCGTACTTATTTTAGCTGTGGGCATCAGCCGTCAGCTCGGGACTATAGCCGGAGTACAGACCGGAGGTGACGGCAGCGGGGTTATGGTGATGAGCGGCCTTACCGATACGGTAATGGAGAGATATCCTCTTCTGTCCGGGCGTCTGGAAAGGAGCCCGCTTATCAAGGAGGTCACCACGTCTTTCCAGTTGCCGGGCAGGGCGATACGGGATCATCTGAGTGTGCGCATCGGCGGTTCTGAGGACTGGGTGCAGATACCGGTAATGGTGGCCGGGGACGGCTTCCTGCCTTTCTACGGCATACCGCTGCTGGCCGGGCGGGACTTCTCTCCGCTTACATTCAATGCGGTGGAGGAGAAGGAGATGCTGATGGATTTCATGATGACTGGAAAACCGTCCGGACGAAGCGAGGAGTATATTATCAACCGCAAGGCAATGACCGCATTGGGATTCACGGCTCCGGAGGAAGCGGTCGGCCGGCCGTTGGAGATAAGGCAGGGCACTCTCGACTATATCGACCACGGGGTAATAGCCGGAGTCTCTGAGGACTACAGCTATACCGGCGTTTTTGAGGAGAGCCTGCCCCTTATCATGCTGCACCGCAATCTCTTCCAGTTCTGCCTTATGGTGCGGATAGACGATTCGCGTGCCGATGAGGCCGTACTGGAACTGAACGAAGCATGGGCAGAGGTATTTCCTGACCGGCAGGGCGATTTCGTACCGCTTGGCGACATTTACAGCTCCATGTACCGCAATGAACTCAACGCCAGGAATCTGGTGCTGGTATTCACCCTGCTGTGCTTTGTCATGGCAGACCTCGGTCTGATTGTCTTCATGGCCTTCATCATCCGTCGCCGTACCAAGGAGATAGCCGTGCGGAAGATCAACGGGGCCACTGCCGGTACCATCGTACGTCTGCTGAATGTCAATTTCATCCGCTACATCGCAATCGCCTTTGTAGTGGCCGTCCCCGTGTCCTGGCTTGTCCTTCACAGCTGGCTTCAACGTTTTGCCTACAGGACGTCCCTCGACTGGTGGCTCTTCGCTGCCTCCGGAGCAGCCGTACTCCTCATCTCCATGCTCTCAATCTCCCTCCAGAGCTGGCGGGCAGCGACCGTTAATCCTGCAAATGGACTTCGCAAATGACAATTAATCAGAAAGTATGAGTATCCATTCGGTGATGTCGTCCAGCACTTCCGGGGAGATAGTGGTCTCGATGCTGCCGTATTCTGTGGGCATACCTGTGGTGCAGGGCTGGAAGAGGTGGTTGAGACCGGGGTATTCCTTGAACTTGTTGTTAGGGCCGTCGGGCAGATGTCTGCGGATGTGCTCTAAGTTGGCCGGCGGAACCTGCAGGTCGAGACTGCCGTTGAGGGCAAATACGGGGCAGGTGGTGCGGGATATGTCCTGGACGGGGGAGGACTGCAGGAAATACAGCATCCAGGGGTTGTCTATTGTTTCCCAGGCGGCTGCAAGATTGGCTGCGGAGCCGAACGGCATATTCTGCGCTTCGAGTGCGGTTATGAGGCTGTCCACCAATGTCTCCGGACTGTCAGTAGCGTATCCTTCCATTTTCATTTCCAGCATGCCGGATAGGACGCGGCCGTAGTTGTCGACTGATTCGGGGGTGAACCCTGATCTGGTGAGTATCAGGCGGTTCTGCTCCACGAGGATGCTGTCGCCGCGCATTCCCGGGCCGGCCATGCTGATGATGAAGTCAGCCTCGTCTGCTGCACCTAACATGAATACTATCTGCCCTCCTTCGCTGTGCCCTATGGCTCCCACAGGGCCGAACTCTCCGAGGCTCCTAAGATATCTGATGCCTGCGAGAGCGTCCTGCATATTGGTCCCAGTGGTGATTTCTACGGTGCCTCTTTCGGATTCTCCCATGCCACGGTCGTCGTAGCGCAGGGAAGCTATGCCGTGACGGGCCAGCCAGTCGGCCAGCACGAGGAACGGCTTGTGGTTGAATATCTCCTCATCCCGGTTCTGCGATCCGCTGCCGGTGATCATCAGTACTGCGGGAATGTTGCCGGATTCCGAGCCATTGTCCCCATAGCCCGTCGGCCAGGTGAGAGTTCCGGCCATGACGGCTCCGTCCGCTCCGCTGGAAAATGTCACTTCCTCCGTCCGGTATGGATACGGTGGCTGCGGCTCCTGCGGCCGGTTCAGCAGCGGCACGCCCATCTGAAGATTCAGCGGGAACTGCATTCCCATCTGGGAGAAGGTTCCGTGGATTTCCCCGGACGGTCTGCTTCCCTCAGCCGTCTCCGTCATTACCAGCCTGCCTTGGTAGGCCGCTCCGATCATCGGTATTGTCACCGAAACGGAGTCGTTGTCAAGCAGTGCGACTTCTCCAGGTATACCCTCGGCTCCCTGATCCGGACTGTCGAGGA
>ULKV01030655.1_pt1 | contig 26706 bp, 22 predicted proteins | sample 1951241 | NCBI WGS metagenome assembly ULKV01 (sample SAMEA4835509, study PRJEB28245) | human gut metagenome | biome: gut microbiome; material: fecal sample | place: Denmark | collected 2008
CGCGGATGACGTCCATGTTCCCGGAATAGCGTTTAACAAGGTCCAGCATCAATTCCTGGACGGCGGGGGCTTCCGGAATGCCGGGAGCATCCCACGCCCACGCGTAGGTGGCCCCGAAGCGCCAGAAAGAACCGTTATGAACCAGCCAGTGTCCGAAATGCAGGATGCCGGCATGCCAGTCCAGCTCTTTCAAGTCCAAATCCAGAATGGTTCCTTTGGAGGGGCGCCCCTTCAGCGGAGACATGTCCGGATGAAGCCCGGCTTCCCAGCCGGTACACCAGACTATGTGGGAAAACGTGCGACCGTTCCAATGGAAAAGACCGTCTGCATCCGGCCGGATATCTGCGGGGGATACATCCGCTTCCACAAAACGGCCCTGTTCCATAAAAAAACGCCGCATGGCAGTGACCATGTTTTCCACGTGCAGCACGGCGGAACCTCGCGTATAGGCGGCTTTCCCGCGGCCTTCCCAGTGTTCCGGCCATGGAAAAAGAGGTCCGGCATAGGCGCAGGATTCCGGAGCCGTCTGGCGTTCCTGCCAGATTTCAAACTGGTCTTCCGTCTCCACTTCCCGGAAAATCGGAGTTTTCTGCCACCAGGACCCGCCTAATTCCCGTTCCGTTTCCGGGTAAAAGGCCTCTGCCGCCGCTAGGCATTCTTCCTGCCTCCATCCGGGGCGGAAGGCGCGGCCCGTCAGGGGGTTTACCAATCCGGCCGCCACCCGGGAGGCCGTTTCCGCTACGGGGCGGTCTGCAACCGTAAACTCCGAGCCGCGGCGTTTCAATTCCCACGCCAGACAACTTCCGGCAATTCCCTGGCCGATGATAAGGATGTTCATGATAGATGGATAAAGAACCGGAAAATCCCGGAAATGAAAGAGGAAAGCGGAGGGGAGGCGGTACCGCTCCCCCCGGAGGAAAGGCGTGCCGCAGGTGTCCCTTCCCCTGCGGCGCCGGAAGAACGGCCCTGTTTACAGGGCGGCGATGATGGCGTCACCCATTTCCGCCGCATTCACGCGGATTTCTCCGGGAGCTCCCGTAGCCAGGTCGCCCGTGCGGCAGCCCTGGTCAATCACGCGGCGAACGGCGGAGTCAATGGCGTCTGCCGCTGTTTTTTCTCCCAGGGAGTAGCGCAACAGCATGGAAAGGGAAAGAATCTGGGCGATCGGGTTTGCAATGCCCTTGCCGGCGATATCCGGAGCGGAGCCTCCGGAGGGTTCGTAAAGGCCGAAGAACAGGCCGTTGTCCTGTGCGCCCTGGCACAGACTGGCGCTGGGCAGCATGCCCAGGGAACCGCAAATCATGGCCATTTCATCGGAAAGAATGTCCCCGAACAGGTTTTCCGTCACCAGCACGTCGAACTGGCGGGGATTGCGCACCAGCTGCATGGCTGCATTGTCCACGTACATATGCAGCAATTCCACGTCGGGATAATCCTTGGAAACTTCAATCATTGTCTCGCGCCACAGCAGGGAATTGGTCAGCACATTGGCCTTGTCCACGCTGGTGACGCGCTTACGGCGGCCGCGCGCAGCCTCGAACGCCACTTTGGCGATACGCACCATCTCGCTTTTATGGTAGCGCATGGTATCCACGACGACTTCGTCGTCTCCCTCCCGTTCGCGGAAACGGGGCTGGCCGAAATACAGGCCGCCAGTCAATTCCCGGACGCATAAAATATCGAATCCGCCTTCAATCAGTTCATTCTTGATGGGGGAGGCATGGGTCAAGGCCGGAAGGCATACGCCCGGACGCAGGTTGGCATACAAGCCGAAATGTTTTCTCAGAGGCAGCAGGGCTCCGCGTTCTGGTTGTTCATTGGCGGGGAGATGCTCCCATTTGGGACCGCCCACGGAGCCGAACAGAACGGCGTCCGCCTCTTCGCAGGCACGAATGGTTTCTTCGGGAAGAGCCTTGCCGCAGTGGTCAATGCCCGCACCCCCTACAAATGCCTCCTTGCGGCTTACGGTAAAGCCAAACTTGCCGCTTACGGCATCCAGAACCTTCAGAGCCTGTGCCATGACCTCGGGCCCGATGCCGTCGCCGGCCAAGACAGCAATATGATGGTGATGTTCACTCATGTCGCTGAAAGTCTGGTCATTCTCCCTTCAAAGGTCAAGAAAACACCGTTGCCATGACCGCGCCGCGGAAGCCTTTTTGCGTCAAAAAGCCTGCAAGAGTAAAAAAGTACTTGCCAAACGCCCGTACCTCCAGTAAAAATCCCTCCGCGTTCCATGGAATGCAAACTCCCCTGTAGCTCAGCGGTAGAGCGGGTGACTGTTAATCACTAGGTCGTTGGTTCGAGCCCAACCGGGGGAGCCACTAATTTTCTAAGCCCTGTAATTTTAATGGATTACAGGGCTTCTTTTTTGTCTGTTTTGAGGCTGGAAAGGTGAAAAACCGCGGAAAAACAACCATAAGTGCTGACAAAATGTCATTTTTTGATTCCGTTCTGGCATGAAATTGGCGTTTCGGGGAAAATCATAAAACGCCTAAAGTCTAATCTGACGGCATGATTAAGGCGTGTACCGGCATATTCATGTTTGGACAGCATCCCGGATTGCAAAAAGGGAAACACGTTTATTTTTCCTTCAGGAAGGAAATGATGGATGTATCGTCTGCCTGGAAGATGCGGTTCCGGAAAGAGTATTGGGGGAAAGATGTTGGAACCGGAAAATGGCTCTGAGTCGTACATTTTTTCGTTCACCTAATTTTAAGCAAGTTATGATTTTTGTATCTCCGATTTTGAAACCGTGCATTCCAACGCAGCGTCTTGAATGCTGCACATAGCGCGGATGTTGCGGAGAAGGAAAGGAGGTCATGGCGCAATGCATAAGGCATTTCTGGAATGGTGTTGCTCGCTAAAAAGCGCAGGTATTTTGAGAAGGAGGGTGATGACAATAAAATTACTGAAATAATTGCAGTAAAAACATTGACCCGCCGCAATAATTCAGTAGGTTGGTATTGTTGACGGAAAATAACGGACGATAAGCTGCTGCGCATTTGAAAACATGAAAAAACATGATGTTGCTTATTTATGCAGAAATGAAGGCGTTGCAACCCTGTTTGAAAGAACAGGGGATATCCCTATGAGCTGCAAGCTGCAAGAGTGGTTTCAGGGAAAATGCATGGCTTCCGGCAATCATATCCGGGCCGACGTGTTCCCGTCCGGCAGGGGGCTGGCGGCGGATGGCGAAAGACAGGCTTTGGAAAAGTTGTGAAAACATATCTGGATAAAAATGTTTATGAGGCGGCTTTAGAACGCATAGCCTATTGTTTCCAAGAGTTTGACAATGTCCTGGTGTCTTTTTCGGGCGGCAAGGACAGCGGCGTCATGCTTAATCTCTGCTATCGTTACGCCGCCGAACAGGGCCTTCTGGATAAGCTGTCCATGTATCACCTTGATTATGAGGCCCAATATCAAATGACGACCGAGTATGTCACCAGAACATTTCTGGAGCAATTCCCCGGCATTCGTAAGATGTGGTACTGTGTACCGATCAGGGCCCAGTCCGCATGCTCCCTGGGGGAACCTTACTGGACGCCGTGGAGCGCCGCCCAGAAAAAACTGTGGGTGCGACCCATGCCGGAAAATCCCTATGTAATCAACGAAAAGAATCTGGACGTCCCGTTCCGGCACGGTATGGTGGACTATGAATTCCAGGATAAGCTTTCACGCCATTTTGCCAAAAAACACGGAAATACTGCCGTCATGGTAGGGTTGCGGGCGGATGAAAGCCTCAACAGATACGCCGCCGTTGCCCGCGGCAATAAAAGGACGTCTTATGAGGGAAGGAAGTGGATTACACGGGCTGATGCCGTGACCGTCAGCGCCTACCCTCTTTATGACTGGCGCGTCAGTGACGTCTGGACGGCTAACGCCCGTTTTGGTTTTGACTATAACCGCCTTTACGATCTCCTGTACCAGGCAGGCCTTACGATCGGGCAAATGCGGGTGGCAAGCCCGTTTAATGACTGCGCCCAGGAAAGCCTGAAGCTTTACAAAGTTATTGATCCTGCCAACTGGGCGCGCATGGTCGGGCGCGTCAACGGCGTCAACTTCACGGGTTTGTACGGAGGTACGACGGCCATGGGCTGGAAAACCATCAAACTGCCGCCCGGCCATACCTGGAAGTCCTATTATGAATTCCTGCTTTCCACAATGAACGAGAAAACGGCGGAACACTACAACAATATTTTGGAGAGGTCTAAAAAGTACTGGATGAAAGGGGGCACCGTCGATCCCGGAACTGCCGATGAAGTGCTGGCCGCCTATCCTCTGGCGACCGTGACGGGAAAGTCGGGCCGTTACGTCGACCGCGACGTCATTCAGTTTATGGGCTATCCCGACGACATGCCGGTCAGCAATTTCCGGCAGGTGCCTTCCTACAAGCGCATGTGCATCTGCATCATGAAGAATGATTACTTTTGCAAGTACGCCGGGTTCGGTCCAACCAAGGGAGCGATTGCCCGGCGCCGGGCCGCCGTCAATAAATACCGCAATATTTTATGAAAACCTCCTATCAATCCCCCGTTTACAAAATCCGGCGCGTTCCCCTGGACCAGATACGTTCCAATGCCTATAACCCGAACAGCGTAGCTCCCCCCGAAATGAAGCTGCTCTACCAGAGCATCAAGGAGGACGGTTATACGATGCCTATCGTTTGTTATAAGCTGGAGGACGGGACCTATGAAATCGTGGACGGGTTCCACCGCTGCCAGATCATGAAGACTTACCGCGATATTTACGAACGGGAGGGTGGCATGATGCCGGTGGCCGTAATCGACAAGCCTCTTGGAAACCGCATGGCTTCCACCATCAGGCACAACCGTGCCCGGGGATCTCATAATATCGCCCTCATGACCAATATTATCCAGGAGTTGACGGAGGCGGGCATGTCGGATGCGTGGATACTCAAAAATCTGGGGATGGACGCGGAAGAATTGTTGCGCCTCAAGCAGCTCAGCGGGATTGCCTCCCTGTTCCGGGACGAAGAATTCAGCCGGGCATGGGAATCGAAATAATATCAACCCGGAATCCATGAATAAATATGTCGCTCAACTGCTGGAAGTCATTCAGAAGAAAACAGGCTGTGACACGAGCGGCGCCGTGCGCTGGCTGGCGAATCAGGCCGGGGTGTCGGAAAGAACGGCATGGTACTGGAAACAGCAGGAGAAACTGAGAAAGGCAACGGAAAAGAACCTCGGCAGAATAGCCGAAGAATTGAAAAAATGAGTGAAATGCCTCACGCCATGCCATTGAATGTTGCAGGGCGCCCGGTTCTTCTTGTTTAACATGCAGCTTTTCTAAATGGCAGCATGATTGGATTGTTGGGTGCGCCGGCGGGATGTTCTTCCGCTCCCGGCACGGCAGCGAATAAAGATGTTCCGGAGCGGGGCAATGATACAGCCTGTTTACCGTTGTTCCGGACAGGTTGGAATAGGTTCGGGAATTGTGTTCCTTCATGCCGGAAAACATGATGGCCTGTTCCAGAACAGGCTGTCCACAGATGACCGCATTCATCTGTTTCCGGCCGTGTGAACAGTGCGGGAACGGTTTCTCTAAAGAGTAGTTGCATCCTGATATTTTTTGGATTATATCATTTTTCATGAAATGGCTTTTGATTTTCCTGATAAGTCCCTGCATGGCTTTTGCTGAAAGTATCAGGGGAGTCGTGATTAACGTGATTGACGGCGACACGGTCATCCTTCTGGAAAAGACGCCTGAACAAATGCGTACGCACCGGATACGGCTTGAGGGAATTGATACGCCGGAAAGGGGGCAGGACGGGTATGAAGGCGCCAAGAAATACCTGGAAAAGCTGATTTGGGGAGAGACGGTTACAGTCCGGTATACCGAGAATGACAGGTACGGCCCGTATTTTAGGGGAAATATGGCATGGAAAAATGTTCGTCAACGAAGAGATGGTGAAGGAAGGATGGGCGTGGATTTATAAAAATTTTTCCGCCAGCCGGAAGCTCGTTTCTCTTGAAAGGGATGCCAGAAAGGCCCAAAAAGGCATCTGGTCTGACCCGAATCCCATATCTCCGTGGGAATGGAAAGCAGCAAAAAGAAAGGAAAAATCTAAGGGGAAAAATACTGGGGAGATCCCTTATTAAATCGTTTTCCGGGAAAATGCCTCGTTCGTGATGCTGCTGGACAGGGGATTTTCAATAAGCAGGAAAAACGGATGCTTTTAACGGCGGGCGCGGTTCAGGAGCATTTCCGTTGTGGCCTGCCCGCCTGCTCCGGTTCAAAGATGGCGGGCAGCGGAGTGTTTGCCCTGGAGCCTTGCCAGGGCCATGTTTCAGGGTTGGCGTGGTAAGGCAGGAGATAATCCACAGCTTTTTGAATGGAAGCCCCGGCGGGTGTTTTCCGGTAACGGTAGTTCTTGTCGCCCATGCGTTCTGCAAGATGCACCAGGTATCCCCATGCCTGAAGAGTGTAAACGCTGTATTGCCAGGGTTCCGCCCGTTTGAGTTCTTCGGGCTGGGATCCGTCGGGAGCGATGTGGCGGTCCATGTTGGCGAAGGCTTCCGCCAGCCATTGGGCCGCTTCATGACTGCGGCCCAGGAAGGATGCCAAATGGGCGCATTGCGCCACATAAAACAGATAATGGTTGTTGCTGCACGTGTGTGCATGCCTGCCCTGCCTGCTGGTAGTCAGCCATGTGTAATACTGGTTCAGCCACGCATCCACCTGCTTCCATTCCTCTGCCGTTAGGGCATTGGAGCATTTCAACGCCGTCAAAGCTTCCAGGAATTCGGGAATGCGGTAAAGGTCGATGATGCCTCCTCCGCCTCCTTCCGTCCGGTTTCCGGGGCGAATTTGGGCATATTTCAGATGGGGCTGCATGCGGGTTGCCGGAGCAATGAACCAGGCTTTCAGCCATTGCCCGGCCCGGGAGGCGGCCTGCGGATCCCTGTCGAGTTTATACTGCCGTCCCAGGCTGCAGACCGTGCTGATGAAAGCGGCCATCCTGCCGCTGTCGTCCATGCTGCGGAGCCGTTTGTTCTTTTTGCCGTCAATGGGTTTGTAAGGACCGTCCGGATTGGCGGGGTCCGGCCAGTAATAAAGGGCATAGCTGACATATTCATTGGCCTGCGCTTTTTCTCCGAACAGGCTTTTTTTCTCTCCAAGGGTGATGACGGGTGCGTTCAGAGGACTGCCATGCACCATGGAAAAGAGAAGCGCCGTGAAAGGGAAAAAGATGAACCAAAACCTCCAAAATGCCATTACCCTATTCAAGCAGGAACCTTTTGCCGGGACAACCGGGAAATGGAGCAATGCCCTGATTTCCTTGCAGAGCCGTTTCCGGCCGCTTTCCCGGTCATCCGGGGGTGTGGCGCTGCGGAAAGAGATTCCGGAAAGTCAGTCCGGCCCTTTTCCCGGATTGCGGGTTTCCGCATCAGGCCAGATGCATGCCGCCGGTAACGCCAAAGACCTCCGCAGTAATGAAGCTGGATTCCTGGGAGGCGAGAAAGACGTATAGTCCGGAGAGTTCCACAGGTTGCCCTGCCCTTTTGAGAGGCGTTTTCCGTCCGAATTCCGGCAGGTCCTTCTGCAGCTGGCCTCCGGTTACTTGCAGGGCTGTCCAGATGGGGCCGGGAGCCACCACGTTGACCCGGATGCCTTTGGGGGCAACCTGCTTGGCCAGGGAGCGGCTGAACGCGATGATGGCCGCTTTTGTGGAAGCATAGTCCACCAGGTTCTTGCCGGGCTGGTAGGCCTGAATGGAGGAGCAGGTAATGATGCTCGTCCCCGGCTTGAGATGCGGAAGGGCTTCCTTGGCAATCCAGAACAGGGAGAACACGTTTACTTCAAATGTCTTGGTTAATTGTTCCGTGGTAATGTCCCGGATATCTTCCACCGCCACTTGTTTACCGGCTACCAGGGCCATGATGTCCAGTCCGCCAAGTTTTTCCAAGGCATCCCTGATGAGTTTTTTACAAAAGACTTCATCGCTGAGGTCCCCCGGCAGTAGGATGGCCTTCCGGCCCTCTTTTCTGATGAGTTCCGCCACTTCTTCGGCATCGCTTTGTTCTTCAGGAAGGTAGTTCAAGGCTACGTCGGCTCCTTCGCGTGCGTAGGCAATAGCCGCCGCCCGGCCTATTCCCGAGTCTCCCCCTGTGACCAGGGCTTTTCGTCCACGGAGCCTGTTGCAGCCATGGTAGCTTTGTTCCCCGGAATCCGGCACGGGCTTCATTCCGGATTGCAGTCCGGGGGCTTTCTGCTGCTGCTTTTCATATCTTTCCTGTTGGAATTCACCGCGCGGGTCCTGTATTTCGTTAGTGCCTTCTGTGCTCATTTTTTCGTCAGTCATATTTTGATGCGGAGTTGACGGAAGGGGAAAAGCGCTGCCATGCGGGAAATAGCCGGCAGCATTCCCTTTTCCGGCATTCTTCATTCCTGTCGTGATGACCAGGCTTCGGACAGCCTGTTCAGGGAAAGACATGTTTTTATTTCAATATGCCATTGATATTTATTTATATAGGAATTTTCTAAATGTTGTTTTTATTGGCCGGAGAAAGTTATTTGATTTTCAGATTTCCTGAATTTCCCCAATCCACTTTAGGGGAAAAACATCCTTGGGATGATTGATGATTTTAGAATAATTTAATTTCTTCTTCTGTTTTACCACCGTTTTTGATGCCGTCCGTAAGTGAAATATCCGGCTGTATCCGCCAGGAGCGTCGGAAGGGTGGGAATGTCTTTCATTTCTACGGGGGTGCCAGCCGAAGGCGCCGCAGAAAGCCGGTATCTGGATGGTGTCAGCCCGTCCCCAAACGGCTAAGACCGGGGAACGAAGGGAAAAGATATTTCTTTCCTTCCTGTTTACAGGCGGAAAAAAAGAAATGAAAGAAAACGGAATCAGCTTTCTTCCTGTTCCAGTTTCGCTTTCCTGGCCAGGATTTTTTTCATGACGGCACGGCGATCTCCTTCCGGTATTTCCACGGGGTTGCCGCGATAGTCGCTGGTCATGGCGGCCAGGGCCCCTCCTACGTGGCGCATGTTGAAAATCGGCAGTTTCCAGGTGGAAGGCTTTTCCGGATCGGGTACGTAGGCAAAGTCGGAAGCGGGATGTGCCTCCCCGTCCACTTTTTTTGTTTTGGATTCATGGTTGCGGTCCATGAGTAATGGACAACCGCCTTTACCGGCCATGGTGGAAAAGCTCCGGGATAAGACACGGAAATCCGCCTGCCCAACTTAATCAATATGGGAAAGCAGTTTATTCCGGGCTGTTTTCTTTTTTCCGCAGAGCGTGCCGGCACCGCCCGTTTTCCGCTTCCGCGTTTTACCCTTTACAAGAGGGCTGTGATAGATAAGCATGTCCTTATCAATTTATAATAATTCTTATTTATGGAAAATACATATCGTCATGCCCAGCTTCCGGAAGGGCGCGTTCCCGCCCTGCGCGTGGAACCAATGCCTGCGGATACCAATCAGAGCGGGGAAGTATTCGGCGGCTGGGTGATGAGCCAGGTGGACCTTGCGGGAGCCAATACCGCCATGCGCTATGCATTGAGCCGCTATATTGTGACGCGTGCGGTGAGCAGCCTGACGTTTGAAGCTCCTGTGCTGGTGGGCGATGTAGTGTCCTTTTATACGGATATTATCAAGGTGGGCCGCACCTCCGTCACCGTGAAGGTGGAGGTATATGCGGAACGTCTGACGAAGCTTTGCAATAACATTGCCAAAATTACAGAGGCGGAGCTGGTTTATGTAGCCCTGGGGGAGGATAAGAAACCGATTACCCTGGAAGAGTCCCGCGCCCGGTTTGCGCAGTGCTGTTCTCTTGAGACGGGAGATTCCTCTTCCTGTTCCTGAACAGGGGCGGGAATTTTCCTCTTCAAGCTGCTTTTTTCCGTTTGCGGGTGATTCCCTTGTCTTTGTCCACCAGGGCGAAGATGAAGGAACTGGCCGCGGCAATGGCGCCGATGGTGGCGAAAGTGGTATGAAAGGCGGTTTCCACAGCCTTTCCGGAGGTAGCCGAATGGCCGCCGAAGCTGTCCAGCAGCAGGGAGGCCGCGGCAATACTGACAGCAATGGAGAGCTGCATGATCGTGGAAAGCAGGGAGTTTCCGCTGCTGGCGTCTGCATTGGGGAGGTCAATCAGCGTCAGGGTGTTCATGCAGGTGAACTGAATGGAGTTGGCCCCGCCCAGCAGCGCGAGCATGCCCAGGAGAATAAGTTCATGGGTTCCGGGGCCTACAAAGTGGAAAGAGGCCAGCAGCGCTCCTATGGTGAAGGTATTGACGACCATGATGTTCCGGTAACCAAATTTCCCGAGCAGACGCGGCGCAACCGTTTTTGCCAGCAGATTGCTCAGGGCCAGCGGAATCAGGGACATGCCGGACTGAAGAGCGGAATAACCAAGCACCACCTGGAAGAAAAGCGGCATCAGGTACGGCAGGCAGCTTCCGCCCAGGCGGCAGACGATGTTGCCGGCGATTCCGATGGCAAAGTTTCTGATGCGGAACAGGGCCGGGCTGAAGATGGGGGCTTTTGAACGGAACGCCAGCACCCAGTACAGAAGTTGAAGAATGCCTCCGGCAGACGTGAGGATGACCATGCGCGGCTTATCGGTTATGCCTCCTGCGGAAGAGAGGCCCATCGTAGCCAGGACGGCGGAGGAGGAGAAAAGGAAGAAACCCGGCCAGTCGAATTTCTGTTCCCGGACCGCTTTCAGGTCCGGCATCAGCTTCCAGGTGGCCCACAGGCCCGCCATGCCTACCGGGATGTTGATCAGGAATATCCAGTGCCAGGAAGCGTACTGTACGATGATACCGCCCAGCACCGGCCCCAGAAGGGGGCCCAGCAGCGCCGGAATCGTTACAATGTTCAGGACATTGACGAACATGGAGCGGGGATAGGAGCGCAGGATGACAAGGCGCCCGACGGGCATCAGGAAGGCGCCGCCTATTCCCTGGATGACGCGGCATACCGTCATCATGGTAACGGAGGCGGAAAGGGCGCACAGCAGGGAGCCTACGGAAAAAACGGAGATGGCCAGCAGGAAAGTACGGCGTGAACCCAGTTTGTCGGATATCCATCCGGAGGCCGGCATCAGGACGCAGACGGTGAGCATGTAGGCCGTTACCAGGGAGTGGAGCTGCAGCGGATGGCTGTTGAAGCTGCGGGCAATGGTGGGAATGGCCGTGTTCAGGATGGTGGCATCCAGCATCTGCATAAAGAATGCCGATGCCACAAGAAAGGGCAGGTAGCGCAGAGCTTTGGAGGATGTCGGCAGTTTTTCCATGAAAGACCGCTGACAGTATCCGGCCTGGCCCCGCCCGGGGCAAGGCAGATGTTTGTTCCGCTTTACGCCCCGGGTTCCGGAGGATGCCGCTTCAGCACGCGTTTGGAAAGCCATGCGCGCACGGGCTCGTCATAAAGCTTCAGGCACCCGTAGGCTACGGCAATGCAGAGGAATAAGACGCCTGCCGCTACGGGGAGCGCACGGGAAAGAGGGACTTCCGCATCGTGAACCCAGGCCAGGTAGAGATATACGATAGGATAGTGGGTGATATAAAGGGGATAGGAGATGTTTCCCAAAAACCGGCTGGCTCTGGAAGAGATGTCTCCAGGGATGTCACTGGCTCCGAGGAAGACTATCACGGGAAAGATGACAATGATGCAGAAGGCGTCATACAGGCCGTTCAGGCGGAAATGTTCCGCGCCTCCTACATGGGGTGCCGCCAGGGTTCCCGCCAGAAGCAGGCTGCACCACCAGAAACCATGCCTGATCCGTCCAGGTTTGCACAGGCGGAACAGGAGCAGACCGCCGAAGAAAGGGAACATGAGCCGTGTAAGCCCCACACGGCACTGTTCCGCATCCAGAGTCCAGCCGCCGATGTTGTTGCCCTGCGTGTAGCACTGGTGAATGAGGGCGCAGCCCGCCAGAAAGACCAGGACCGCCAGCCATCTGCTGGTAAATTTTCTGATGAGCATGGCATAAAGGATATTGGCGACGTATTCGAAGAAGAGGGACCAGGCCGGACCGTTCAGCGGGTGCATTTCCGACCATCCGCGCACATCCAGGGAAACGGGAACGGGCAGCAGCGTGAATCCCACGGTCATGACCAGCAGCATTTTCCATACGGGGGTTTGCGCAAGGTTCGGGAAGATTTCAGACCCCTGGAAGTAAAAGAGGATTCCCCCCAGCAGCATCCCCATGACCACCATGGGTTGAAGGCGCACCAGCCGCCGCTTGCAGAAGTTCCACAGGTTCATTTTTTCCCAGCGGTCGTCATAGGCGTATCCGATGACGAAGCCGGACAGCATGAAGAAGAAGTCCACGGACAGGTAGCCGTGGTTGATGATCTGGTCCATGTGGAACTGGAAGTCCCTGGCGCTGCCTTCAAACATGTGGAACAGGACCACCATGACGGCGGCCACTCCGCGGAGGCCGTCCAGAGCGGCGTAGTGCGGTTTGGGAGCCAGGACGGAGGCAGGGGCTGGAGTGCTCATAGTATATAATACGGCGGGAAGTGGCGGCGCTTGCATAAAAAAGCTGCCGCCTTTCCCCGAATTCCGCCTTCTGTCCGGCAGAAGGCGGATGAGAAAGTCCCGGATTTCCGTAGAGCGCCCGCCGGGCACGTTCAGCGTGACTGAAGCGAGACTCGGTTGATCAGAGGTTTGCTTTCCAGAAAGTCCCGGATGTTGTGCAGGGTGACTTCCGCAATATTGTGCAGGGCTTCTTTCGTGAAAAAGCCCTGGTGGGAAGTCAGGATGACGTTGTTGAAGGAAAGAAGACGGGCCAGAGTATCGTCATCAATAATCCTGTCGGATTTGTCTTCGTAGAAATATTCTCCCTCTTCTTCGTACACGTCCAGTCCGGCAGCTCCCACTTTTTTTGATTTCAGGCCGTCAATCAGCATTTCCGTGTTAATCAGCTTGCCGCGTCCCGTGTTGATGATCATCACTCCATCCTTCATTTTTCCAATGGAATCCGTATTAATCAGGTGTTCCGTTTCCGGAGTAAGGGGACAGTGCAGGGAGATGATATCGGACCGGGCGTACAGATCGTCCAGGGTGGTGTACGTAATGCCGGCTTCTTCCGCAAAGCGCTGGTCAGGGTGCAGGTCATAGGCCAGGATGTTCATCCCGAAACCTTTGAGAATGCGGATGAGGATTCTGGCGATTTTTCCCGTTCCGATGATGCCGGCCGTTTTTCCATTCATGTCAAAGCCCATCAGGCCGTGAAGAGAAAAATTGCCGTCCCTGGTGCGCCAGTAGGCGCGGTGTATTTTGCGGTTCAGGGAAAGCATCAGGGCTACGGCATGTTCCGCCACCGCATAGGGAGAATATTGGGGCACCCGCACGACGGGCAGTTCCGCTTCTTCCGCAGCTTTCAGATCCACATTATTGAATCCGGCGCAACGCAGAGCCAGCAATTTGACGCCATTTTCCTTCAGGTTCCGTATTACTTCCCGGTTTGCCGTGTCATTGACGAAAATGCACGCTACGTCCGTACCGCGGGTCAGGGGCACGCTGTCCGGAGTGAGGTGCCCCTTGAAGTAACGGATGTCGTAATGGAATTCGCGTTCATTGACAGAATTGAAGGAATCCCGGTCGTAGGGCTTGGCGTCAAAGAACGCAATGCGGCAGGAATGGACGGTCATAGGAAAGGATAGTGAGGTTATTCCGCAGGCGTTTTTTTCTTTGCGCTTCCCTGGCCGGCGACGGCCGCCATGCGTTTGCGGATTTCTTCCGGATCCCCAAGAAAGTAGTCTTTTTCCAGGTTCAGGGAGTCGTCAAATTCAAATACATAGGGGGTGGCGGTAGGAAGATTAAGGGAAAGCAGCTGTTCGTCAGGAATGTTTTTCAAATACTTGATCATGCCCCGCAATGTGTTGCCGTGGGCTACGATCAGGATATTGTCCAGCGTCCGTAGAGAAGGGAGAACTGTTCCTTCCCAGTAGGGCATCATGCGGGCAATAGTTTCTTTCAGTGATTCCGTTCGCGGAAGTTCGCTGTCCGGCACTCCCTTGTAGCGGGGATCCCATTTGGGGTTGGCGGGATCGTCCTCCGCCAGGGGAGGAGGCGCCACGTCATAACTGCGCCTCCAGATCAGTACCTGTTCGTCTCCGTATTTTTGAGCCGTTTCACTTTTATTCAGGCCCTGGAGCATGCCGTAGTGCTTTTCATTCAACCTCCAGCTTTTGGAGACGGGCAGCCAGTCCTGGTCCAAACGGTCCAGCACGCAGTTGAGCGTTTTCACGGCCCTCTTGAGATAAGAGGTGTAGGCATGGTCAAAGGCCATTCCCCTGTCTTTCAGAAGGTCGCCCGCATGGTTGGCTTCCTGTATTCCCAATTCCGTCAGATCCACGTCCGTCCATCCGGTGAATCTGTTTTCACGGTTCCACGTGCTTTCTCCATGGCGAAGAAGAACAATTGTTTTCATATTGATCAATTTAGACAGGCGTCCTCCGGTTTTCATACAAAGGGATGAAGATATATGACATGATCACATTCCACGGAACGGAAGGCCTCCGTTCCGTCCGGCCCCGTCAGATTTCTGGCGGAGGGGAAGGGTATTCCGAAGATTCGGAGAAGAGAGAAAAAAATTGTTATTGGCAACCGTCTTCAAATGAATTAACTGTTCAACATGATGAAGCAATATGGTTTCAGTTGGTCTGCCGCACTGATGGCCGTCGGAGTGGGAGCATTGGCATGGGCTGGCCCTGAGGCTGTCCAGAATGTACAGAAACCCGCTCTTTCCGGAGGAACCCCCGTTGTGTTCGGGTTCGGAGGGGAAGGGAACCAGGAGTTCATGCTGAACGGGAAACCCTTCCAGATCCGCGGCGCGGAGATGCATCCCCAGCGCATTCCCCGGGAATACTGGAGGCACCGCATCAGGACCGCCAAGGCTATGGGGCTGAATACTATTGCATTTTATGTGTTCTGGAATGACCATGAGCAGCCGGACGGCAGCTTTGACTTTAAGACGGGCAATCGGGATCTGGAAGGGTTCCTCAAGTTATGCCAGGAGGAAGGCATGTGGGTTTTATTCCGCCCCGGCCCCTATGCATGCGGGGAATGGGACCTGGGTGGACTGCCTCATTATTTGCTGAAGGATCCCAAGGCCAAGTTGAGAACTACGGAAGACGCCAAATTCATGAAGGCGCAGACGCGTTATCTGGAGGCCGTGGCTCGTGTGGCGGAGCCTTTTTTAGCCAAAAACGGGGGGCCCATTCTGATGACCCAGCTTGAAAACGAATACGGGAGCTACCAGCGTAAAGACCGCAAGTATATGGAATGGCTGAAGGCGTTCTGGAGCAGGAAGGGTTTTGGCCCCTTTTACACCTCCGACGGCGCGGGAGAACATTTTCTGAAAGGCGTGGTGCTTCCAGGCGTGGCCGTAGGGCTGGATCCGGGGCTGAACGACGGCCATTGGGCAGTGGCTAATAAATGCAATCCGGGAGTTCCCGTTTTTTCCTCGGAAACGTATCCGGGCTGGCTGCGGCACTGGGGGGAGGGGAATTGGGCTCCCACCCCTGGAGTGGTCAACCACGTCCGCTGGTTTATGGACAAGGGGCGTTCCTTCAGCTTGTTCGTTTTCCACGGAGGTACCAATTTCGGATTCTCGGCCGGAGCCAACAACGGAGGGCCGGGAAAATACCAGCCGGACCTGACGAGTTATGATTACGGTTCTCCCGTGGATGAGCAGGGGCGGATGAATGAATATTATGCCCAGATGAGGGAAATCATTTTAAAAAAGTTGCCTCCCGAAGCCGCTGTGCCGGAACCTCCCGCAGACATTCCGGCCATGGAAATTCCGGAGTTCACGCCCGCAGTGCATGCCGGCCTTTGGGAGAACCTGCCCAAGCCTTTCCGGTCCAAGTTCCCGCAGCCTCCCTATTTTGAACAATGGAACCAGAACCAGGGTATTGCCGTTTACAGAACGGCCGTTCCGTCAGGACCGCCTGAAACGCTGGAATTTACCAATGTCAATGACTATGCCCAGGTGTATCTGGATGGAGAGCTGGTCGGCACGCTGGATCGGCGGCTGGGGCAGAAGAGTGTGAAACTGCCGGAGCGCGGGAAGCCGGGGACGCTGGAAGTTCTGGTAGAGGCCATGGGACATATTAATTTTCATATCAGCATGGAGAGTGACCGCAAGGGAGTTTACGGTCCTGTGAAGCTGGGAACGCGGGAGTTAAAGAACTGGACGGTGAGGGCGCTTCCCCTGAAAGCTGATTCCATTGTGCGGGCTCCCAAAGGAAAGGGGCCTTCCCAGAAACGGGAAGGGGCACATTTCCGGGCCGTTGTAAATATTGAAGAGCCTCAGGACACGTTTCTGGATATGTCCCGCTATGTCAAGGGGTATGTATGGGTGAACGGAATCAACGTGGGGCGCTATTGGAATGTGGGACCTCAGTTAAGGCTGTATGTTCCGGCCCCATTCCTGAAAAAAGGGGAGAATGTGATTGATATTCTGGACCTGCACGAAAAGGAGCCCAAGCCTGTCCGCGGCATGAAGGAACGCAACAAGGAACCCGGAAAGATAAATACCAAAAACCTGGACAACCAGTGGTAATGCTGGTGCGTTTTCCGCTTGCGGTTCCGGATTTTCCATGAATTTGAACTATGGGAAAGACCGCAAGCGGGGAGTAGATTTCCTGGCGCCGCAGTTTCCCGGGAATTCCGGTTTGAACATTTCTCCAGCCAATGCCGCAGGGCGGAGTGGCGGAACCGGGCTTGCCCGAAACGTTCATCCAACAGTTCGCCAAACGCTTTTTCTATTGTTGCCGGGCTGTCCGGAAGAGTGCGCTCCTGACTGGCCCGGCAATGGTTCCTGGCGTTTTTATTTCCATGGGAACGGCGGTTCCCATGACGGTTTTCCGCAGGGCATGAGGAAGAGCCGCCGATGGAACGGCGAGTCTCACAGCGTTCCGGCTTATGGTTTTTTCAGGATTTTGACGGATAGCCGACACTCTGGGCGTACAGGACTTTTTTGAGGACGGGGAGCTTCAGGCACTGCTGGATATAATTGGCGTTAATCATGGCGCGGAACACGGTGCCGAGCCCTTCGGAAGCACAGAAAAGGTAAACGTTTTCTCCAATAAACCCCGCATCCGTGCAGGCCGTGACCAGCTTTCTCCTGGCATCAAAGTCTCCCGGCTGTTTGGACTGGTCTACTACATAGACCAGGTTTAACGGCGCGGTAGCCGCGAATTCCTGTGTTCCCGTAGCGGCCCGCATGTCGCCCTGAACCACTTTCTCCAGCCGGTGGGTTTCCGGCCTGTAAAGATAGGTGCCCTGCGGCAGGACGACATAGATTTCTATTTCATTGGAATTCCGGGAAGACGGCGCCGTGCGGTAGTCGGGATCGTCCCGGTTGACGCCTTGCGCCGCCCAGAGCAGGGAGGACAGGATTTCCACCGGGATAGGTTTGTCTGCAAAGGACCTGGTGGAATGCCGTTCATGAAGAACCTGCATGAGGGGCTTTCCTCCCTTTTTATCAGGCGGAGGCAGCACGATGTCGTTACAGAGAGCCGTTCCGGAGAAGAGGCTTCCCGAAATGACGGCCAGAAACGGACTGAGATGAGAGAAAGTGTTCATAGGCAACGGGAAAAACATATGTCAGCCAGGAATAATCAGCAGGATACTTGTGTTTTTCTCATGTTTTTGGAAACATGAAGAGGCCTGATACTATAAAATGGCTATGAAAATACAAGGAAAAATACTTTGGTTTGATTCTTAACGGGTTCCGGGAAAACGAACCTTCAGCAAAAGACCATTGTTTCAAGTTGACCTTGGAAAGGTATTGCGCTTTTATGTCACACGGAACAGGGATAAAACCGTCTCATCCCCCTCCCCAATTTGCTTCAACGCGTTCAAGCTGCATCCCCATGAATCCTGTCAATCCTCTGCGTCCCGGTTTTCCCAAGCATAAAAAATCCTCTTCCGGCGGAATTATTATTACTATTGTCCTGGTGCTGGCTCTTGCCGCCGGAGGGGTGGCTTACCACCGGGTTTCCGTTCAACGTAAGGCTGCTGCCGCTGAGCTGGCGGCCAGAAAGGAGGCGGAAGCGAAAGCGGCGCGTGCGCGGAAAGCCGCGGAACTGGAGGCGGCGCGCAGGAAGGCGGAGGAACGGGCGCGCGAGGAGGCGGAGGAAAAAGCCCGTCTTGAGGCGGAACGCCTGGCTGCTGAGGAAGCCGCCGGAAAACGACAGAACAAGGAACCGGAAGTGGCGGAGCCTTCCCCTGAGGAACCGAAGGAAGAACCCGTGGTCCAGGAGGAAGATCCGCGGCTGGAGATTTTCAAGAAGCCTGTTCTTCTGGTCAGCCTGAAGGCCAATAACGCCGCCAACAGAAAGTTGTTTACGGATGCTTTCAATCTGGCCCTGGAAACGGGCCGCTATGACTTGTATGCCGATTTCCTGCGCTCCAATCTGGAACGGGATGCCGTGAAGGTCATCAAATTCGGCAAATTTGACGCGTCCATGTACGATCAGAGCCCGTACCTCATGCGCGCCAATGAGCTGTACCAGCTCATCAGCAAAGTGGGAGCGGAAACCATCCAGGAACAAATCAAGGAGAGTTCCCCCAGGTATTTCTATCCATGGCTTTTTTCAGACCCTTCCGATCCCCTGAGACTTTTCCTGCGCACGATGGCGCGGGAGCAGACACCCGGGGAGGAGTGGGGAGGGATTTTGAGGAAGTGGGCGGAATTCTGGATGAAAACCTCCGCCATGCCCCGGAGCAGGTATTCCTCCCTGGCGCTGGCCTGCGCCATGCTGAATCCCCGCATCGCTTCCAGCCCGTCCAAGCTGAGGGCGTCTTCTTCCACCAATATTTCCACCACGCCTTTGACGCTGGAACAGGTATTCGAGTACTTCATGGAGATGGATGAAGCCCGTGAGCTTCTCACGGACATTTCCAAATTAAGCCCTTCCGAGCTGTTGTTTGTGGTGGATGTGCGTCTGCCGAGGTCGGAGATGGATTGGGCGCGCAAAAAGGTGCGCCTTACCCGGAAAGGATGGGGCGGAGCCTATTCCATGATCCGTTACCGGATGGACCGCGCCGCACTGGGCAAGGACCCTTATACTAATTATACCTTCCAGGAGATTCTGGATGAAGGAGGCATTTGCATGGACCAGGCCTATTTTGCGGTGAATACCGCCAAATGCAACGGCATTCCCTCCGCCTATGTTACCGGGGACGGCAACCGCGGGCCGCATGCCTGGGTCAATCTGCTGACGACGGATGAAACCTGGCAGTCCTACGGCGGTTACGGATATAATACGGGGCATTTTTCCCATCCGCACAACTGCAAGTCAAAGCATGAATCCACCCTTCTCCAGGGTATGGACAAGAAGGTGAATGGCGCCCGGCTGGATACTTCCCTGGATTATCTTTCCCTGGCGGACCTGTTTGAGGAGATGCAGAAGCCGGATTGCGCCCGGGTAATGCTGGAAGCCGCCACACAGGCCACTCCCGGCAGCCCCCTGGGCTGGGAACGCCTGATTGCGCTGATGGGACGCCCGGAGAGCGGCACGAAGCTGGAAGAATGGGATGAATTGGTGTCCATGATTAAGCGCAAGTTCCGTTCCCGTCCGGATTACCTGGCCATGGCCGCCCGCGTGGAAGATGAGTATATTTTCCCCATGAGGGACGCTTCCACCAATAAGCGCCATGTTGCCCGCGATTTGAAGAAGCTGGAAAAGGAGACGGACGAGGGGCGCAGCGACCTGACTTCCGCCGCCATCAAGCGGCAGGCGGATCTCCTGATGGAAAACGGGGACAAGGCCGGGGTGGCTGCCCTGTACCGGAAGTCCATGAAGGAGTATGCTCGCCGCGCGGAAGTATTTGAAGCGCTGATGGGGCAATATTACGAGTACGTTTCCCAGGATCAGGATGCCGTGCTTCAGCTGGCCAAGGAGGCGGAGTCTTCCTACAACCGGTATATCCGGACTAAATCGGGCGATTATTTCAAGGTAAAAAAAGAAGCCGCCATCCAGCGGAGGATAGCCGGGTATTATGAAAAGGGGGGTAATGGGAAAAAAGCCGACTCCCTGCGCAAGGATGCGGAGAAGCGGGAGAAGAACAGCAAGAAGGGCATCCGGGAAGAAAATTAGTGCGGAGGTGCCTGCTGCCTTTCATTTTCGGGTGGGTTCGGCCGTATTTGTTTCCGGCTGCGGCATACCCGCGGAATGAACGTTTTTAGACTGGAATGCTGTCTTATCTTCAATTAATACATGACTTATATGGCAAGAGAACCTTATGCGAACTTCTGGCCCAAAGTGGCGGATACCGCTTTTGTGGCGGAAAGCGCTGATCTGATTGGAGATGTTACCATTGGGGAACATGCCAGCGTCTGGTACCATACCACGCTGCGCGCAGATATCAATAAGATCGTCATTGGTGATTACTCCAATATCCAGGACAACAGCTGCATCCACCTGGCAGACGATTTCGGCTGCTATGTAGGCAAGTACGTAACCGTGGGGCACGGCGTGATTCTGCACGCCTGCACGGTGGAGGATAATTGCCTGATAGGAATGGGGTCCATTATTCTGGATGGAGCGGTCATCGGCCAGGGGTCTGTGGTGGGAGCGGGCGCGCTCATTACCAAAGGTACCGTCATTCCTCCCAATTCCCTGGTGCTGGGTTCTCCTGCCAAGGTGGTGAAGGACCTGGGGCCGGAATCCGCGGATAATAACCACAAATGGGCGGAAAAATACGTCAAGGTGGCTGCCCGCTATACGGAACGGGTTATTAATCCCGGTTTTTAACATGTGATTTCCGCCCGCCATGCCGGATGAACATTTGATTACTCTGGAACCTTACGCCCTGCTTTACACCCGGGCCGGGGCGGGTGTGTGCCTGCGTGATCCGCTGACCGGCAAGGTGGGCGTCATTTTCATGGAGCTGACAGACGGCATGGCCCTGGAACGCTGCCTGAACGGGGAACGCCCGGTACGGCCGGACACGTCTTCCCTGCTGGCTCACTTTTTATCCGCCATGGAATGCCGGGTGAGGCTGGTGCTTATCAACGGCCGCAAGGATGAAGTCTTTTATGCCCGCGTGACCATAGAGGCTGCCAATGAGGTGATGGACAAGCTGGTGGAGCTGGACGCCCGCCCTTCAGACGCCCTGATGATGGCAGTCCGGTTTGGAACCGCAATCAAGATTGTTCCCTCCGTATGGGAGAGCATGGAGAACATTCTGCCCCAACTGGAGCAACTGGATGCGGATTCCCCGGACAGCCGCGCTCCGGTATATGTGGGAGATTCGTAAAAATTGCCTTTTCCGACTTTTTGTTCCTGCATCCGCTTTCCTTCCGGCGGCATGGCTGTTGCATATAGGGGTTCTGCTTCCGGGAGGACCTACTTTTTAGAAAAAAAACTTGCTAAGGCACGGGAATCCTTATACATTCGCCGCACATCACTTCAAGTGGGTAGATTCCCGAGCGGTCAAAGGGGGCAGACTGTAAATCTGTTAGCATTTGCTTTCGAAGGTTCGAATCCTTCTCTACCCACCACTTTTCATTTTATGGCGCGTTCTTTCAGAGAGCGCGTTTTTTATTGTTTCATCATCCCCATGATACCGGGAAAGGAAAGAGGAAGCGGGGTTCTCCGAGCAGGATGCACAAAGTGTTTTTTTCTGCCGGATGCCGGCGGAGAGACGGTTTTGTGAATGACTTGTTCAGCCTATCGACAAGACATGCCGGTCATGTTAGATATCCTCCCTTGCCATTTTTCCACTCCTGCCGTTTTTGCTATGTTGACCACGCTTCTCATTCTGGGAGTATCCGCCGTTTTATTTGTCCAGGGGAGGATTCGTTCTGATCTTGTCGCGCTGTGTTCCCTGCTCTGCCTGATTATGTTCGGGATTTTGAGCCCGGAACAGGCGCTTTCCGGCTTTTCCAATTCCATTGTGGTGATGATGGTGGGGCTTTTCGTGGTGGGAGGCGCCATTTTCCGGACGGGCCTGGCCAAGATGATGGGCGGCAGAATCATGAAACTGGCCGGCAGGAGCGAGTTGCGCCTGCTGGTGCTGACCATGCTTGTTACAGCCGGCATAGGCGCCTTTGTCAGCAATACGGGGACGGTGGCGCTGATGCTGCCTATTCTGGTGAGCCTGGCTGCGGACGGAGGCATTCAGACGAGCCGCCTGCTCATGCCCATGGCATTTGCCAGCAGTATGGGCGGCATGCTGACGCTGATCGGCACGCCCCCCAACCTTGTCGTCAACAACCAGCTTCAGGAGGCCGGAATGGAGGGGCTGGGCTTTTTTGCGTTCACCCCCATCGGCCTTGTCTGCATCGTGACGGGCATCCTGGTGCTGATCCCCCTCAGCAGGAAATTTCTGGGACGTCATGACGACAGGGCGGAACACGAGGCCAAGGGGAAATCCCTCAGCCAGTTGATAGATGAGTACCAGATTATTAATAATCTTTACCGCCTCCGGGTGTTGGAGGATTCCCCTCTGACGGAACATCCTCTGCATGATCTTCAGATACCGGACCTTTACCGCGTGAATATTGTGGAGGTGCGCCGCAGGCATTCCGGCCGGCATTCCTTCCTGCAGACGGTCAGCCAGACTATGGCGGGTTCAGATACGAGGGTGGCCCGGGGCGACGTCATTTATGTAATGGGAGAGTTTGAGGACGTGGCCCGTTTTGCCCGGGAATATGGGGCGGAGATGATTAACCGGAAGACGTCGGAAGATACGGATTCCCTGTTGAAAAGCAAATTGAAGTTTGACGAGATAGGCATTGCGGAAATGCTGCTCATGCGGAACTCGGACCTTATCAACATGCCCGTGAAATCTTCGGGGCTGCGCGCCAAGTACGGGGTCAATATTCTGGCCATCCAGCGAGACAACCATTACATTTTCCATAATTTGAAGGATGTGAAGCTCCAGTACGGAGATACGCTACTGGTTCAGGGAACCTGGACGGATATTGCGCGCCTGAGTAAGAAAACCTTTGAATGGGTTGTAGTGGGCCAGCCTCTGGCGGAGGCCTCCAAGGTGACCCTGACGCATAAGGCCCCCCTGGCCGCAGGCATTATGCTGCTGATGATTGCGGCCATGGTGTTCAACTGGGTGCCTGCTGTGGCGGCGGTATTGATTGCCGCCGTCCTGATGGTGTTGTGCGGCTGTCTGCGCAATGTGGAGGAGGCGTACCGGACGATCAACTGGGAGAGCATCGTGTTGATTGCCGCCATGCTGCCGATGTCCGTAGCGCTGGAGAAGACGGGAGCCTCAGAGGCCATTTCCCACGGGCTGGTGGCCGGACTGGGGGGATTCGGGCCGTTTGCCCTGATGGCGGGCGTCTATTTCACGGCGTCCCTGCTGACCATGTTTATCAGCAATACGGCTACGGCGGTGCTTCTGGCGCCTATCGCCCTGCAATCCGCGGCGAGTATGGGCATCAGCCCCTATCCGCTGCTGCTGGCGGTTTCCGTAGGCACCAGCATGTGTTTTGCCTCTCCCTTTTCCACGCCGCCCAATGCCCTGGTTATGCCGGCAGGGAAATATACGTTCATGGATTACGTGAAAGTGGGCGTTCCCCTGCAGGTGATTATGGGGCTGGTCATGGTCGTGGTGATTCCGCTGTTTTTCCCGTTCGGGAAGGCTTGACCGGTGGGAGTTCATGCGGCGGAAAAGGGGCATGGCCGGGTAATTTGCATGTATTGCTAAAAAAAGAGAGACAACCGGCACGTGCGGGAGTAGAAAAGGATTATTCAAAAACCCCATTTAATCATGAAGTATTTGCTTATTGTTCTGGCCGTTGCGTTCGCCATGCCTTCCATGGCGGAGGAAGACGCTCCCAAGAGAATGACTTCTGCGGAGAAGAAAGCCGCTCTCCTTGAAAAATATGATATTAACAAGGATGGAAAGCTGGATTCCGAAGAGAAGGCCAAGATGAAGGAAGACCTGAAGAAGCAGCGGGAGGAGGAACGGGCCAAGAGGCACGCTTCCCGCAAAGCGGATTAAGTTTTTTCCGTTTTAATGGCCTGTTTCCCGTCCGGTTTGAATCGGTTTCAGACCGGGCTGGGCCGTTCCGTCTGCCGCAAGGCAGTTGGCGGAATATTGGCCGCCCATTCTTTTTACCGGCAGGGGGAATTTGTTCCCTCCTGTTGGCGCGCGCCCGGAATCCAGGTTACACGCCGGGGCCGGTTCCGCGTCTGCCGAACGATCTGATTTTATAGGCCAGGGTGTCTGCCAATTCCCGAAGGGCATTGAGCGGATTTTTCCGCAGGACGTGACGTCCTTTCAGCATGGCTCCGGGCCGTATGGTTCCCGTTTCCCTGTGGTTGTGAATGACTGCCGCTGTTTGAGCGAACATGTTGTATTTTTCCAGCACCAGGCGCCTTGCCTCACGGATGGCGGGGAGCCGTTTTTCATATTCTCCGTCCTCCATGGCCTTGCGGATGATTTCAAGGGCTTTTTGCGGGTTGTCCAGCGGGATGGGGATGAAGCTTTCCTGCGGGAAGCATTCCGTTGCCAACGGATCCCCGGCGTAAAAGGGAAGGGTCATGGCGACAAAGGCATCAGACAGTTTTTCCGTCCAATGGTGGGGTTCCAGATGGTTTTCCACGCATAGATGATATTTGTAGTCATCCATGGCGACGGTTTTATTTTCTATTTCCCGGATGCCGTGTCCGAACCAGTCCAGTTCCGGCAGACGGTCCGCCAGGTAACGCGTAAGATCATAGCGCTTTTTATGCATGGTATGCGTATGCTGCTTGGCGGAGCAGATGGTGGAGAGCATTTTTGTCTTCGGGAATTCCTTCTGGTCCAGAATTTCCTGCATAGGCTTGATGTACAGCCATTCAAGACATCCGCGGCCCAGGGTGTGCCCGGGGTGCGGAAGGTCCCGGGCGGAGTGGGTGGTGAGAACGGTGCCGAATTGGCTGGTGTATGCCCTGCTGTAGATTTTGATGGAAGGGGGCTCCACCGTAATCAGGATAGTCTGGTCCGGAGGGCAGAGAAGGGGTTCCGTTTCATTCCTGATGGTGCCCACGGGAGTTCTGGGAAATTCGTCGTATACCAGAACCCAGTCGTAATCCGTCATGGCGGCGTCCGTGCAGAACAGGCAGTCGCCCCACAACAGGGATTCCGTTTGATCCGGAGAGGCCTTCATGGATTTTCTGATGACCTTGATGCGTGTGGGGCGGGGGGAATCCGTCATGGGAGTACAGGCGTTGAAGAGGGGGGCGCGGTATGGCCTCCATATTCCGGGCTTTTATCCGGGACCATCGCGAAGGCTTTGCTGCCTGGCGCCAGTGTAGGGGGCCTGCATGCCTTGTCAATGTCAAAGGATTGGATGTTTTTCCGTGCGGTACTTCCGTCAGTTGGCTGCTGTTCTTTCCATTCCCGGGAAAAGCTGGTCGATGATGCCGCCGACCATTTTTTTTGCCCCATAGGGGGAAAGATGGTTGTCGTCGCAGTACATTAATTGGCCGCCGTCTTCCGCCTGCCACCGCCCATTTTTATGGAAGGTGCCGTGGAGGGGAATGAAGCGGCACAGGCCTGTGGATTCCATGTGCTCCAACAGGGCGAATCCGGACGCTGCCGCGTGTTGAAATCTCCGCCCAGCAGGCGGTCTGTCCGGTTGGCGTTCAGCAGGGCATTGCGGCGCATGAGCTTGCGCGGGCCGAAAGTCCATTCGGGAACGGGGCCCAGCAGCACGATTTGCTTGCCGGCTTTCCGAAGGCGCGCGCAGGTGTGGCGCAGGCCGTCTGCAACCAGTTGTTTCAGGCGCGTATCCCGGTGGTTGTTGACCAGTTCAATCCAGCGGTTGTGGATGAATACGGTCTGTACCTGGGGGGTATTTTCCAGCCAGTCCAGGATTAGTTCCATATTGTGTTCCCAATGGGGGTACATCAGGCGCAGGAGCGTTAGGGAAGAGGAGTCTCCGGAGCTGGAAATGCCGCTCAGCGGACACAGGCGCGCGCGGTAGAACAGGCCCGAACGCTGAAGAAGCCGGGCGGCCTCGTCAAACCCGGGGGAACTGGCCATGGCATGACTGTCCCCCATAAGCAGGAAGGAAGGGGCCTGCCCGGTTTTTCCCAGCAGGACAAAGGGGTAATCCGTCACATCCCCCAGCTCCGGATGATGGTGCTGGATGGCGTTTCCCTTTTCCACTACCGCCCGGTCGGGAGGCGTGATGCCGAAGGAGGGAGGGAAGGCCGGCCCTTTCCAGTATTCAGGGAATTCCATGTTGTTGGCCGCTACATGCCAGTAATCCCGCGCGCCGTCCGTCCATTTGAGCCATTCGCCGGCAAGTCCCAGCATGAGGCACCCTGCTGCCGTGGCCAGAAACGCTTTTTGGGGATTTTGCCATGAGACGGTCGTCCTGAAGGGAGTTTCCACGAATTTCCAGGAGAGGAAACCCAGAAGAAGGGAGAGAAGGAACATTCCCGCATAATCCCAGGGAGCGCATTCGTCGAAGCAGATGTACGTCCAGTACACGATAACCGGCCAATGCCACAGGTACAGGGAGTAGGAGATTTTGCCGATGCCTGTGCTGAGCGGGTGCCTGAGGATACGCCCGGACCAGCCATGGTTCCCGTAACGGATAAGCAAAGCCGCCCCCGCGACGGAAGGGATGGCCGTGTATCCGGGAAAAGGAGTGGAAGGCGTATAGCAGGCAAATGGGAGCAGGATGCCGGCCCATCCCGCCGCCCGCAGCCATCCGGCGCCCCGGTTTTGTCCTGCGGCGGGGGCGAGGGCCAGAAGACA
>ULKV01000083.1_pt1 | contig 25068 bp, 16 predicted proteins | sample 1951241 | NCBI WGS metagenome assembly ULKV01 (sample SAMEA4835509, study PRJEB28245) | human gut metagenome | biome: gut microbiome; material: fecal sample | place: Denmark | collected 2008
CTTTTTGTCAATTTTTTTCGAGATGTTTTTTCATTTTTTCCCGATCCTTATTCAGGCCATACCCACTGCAACCACCCTTAATACACACCTAATCAATGAGATGCTCTTTTGTCATAATCCCCCATCCTGGCGCGTCTTTTTTTGAACGCTTCCCTTTTTCCCCTCGCTCTTCCCCTTTTTGAAAAGGGACAGTATAGTTGAAATAGGGTGAAAGCTAGCAATGGCGGGAAATTACAGCGATGGAAAGAAGAGACGGGTAATTGTGATGAAGGAACATGAAACTGCCTGAAACGGGACAGGTTGTTGCGATATGAAATCGCCCCTCTTCGGAGGGGCTGTCAATATTACGAGGCCAAAGCCAAGCCGAAAATAATGGTTTTGAGGGAAAGATGCCGACCGAACCGGAGGACACCCGGGAATGGTAAACAAAAAGATTCCGGAACGATCGGTATTTCGGAGAATTCCCGCTGGTCCTGCCGGTGCTGGCACAGCGCCGAGGCTCCCCCTGATTTATACGCCCGGATGTTCCGGATGGTGACGACAGGCAATCCCCGGCCTTATGGAGTGCCGCGCGAGCGCAGGGCGGAAATTATGCACTCCCTTTGCAACGCCAAAATAAAGCTGATGGCAGCGGCGGCAATAGCCCCGGTTCAAGGTACGGATCAACCTTCCTTCCGGTGAGTTTTTTATAGCAAATTCGGGGGTAAAAGTCACGCGAATTCACCCGTTTTCAGGCGTTTTTTTAACCTCTTTTCAGGCTTCCGGAAAGGGGCTTTTCCTGGCAGCAAGTGGCGAAATATCGCAACAACCTGTCCCGCATATCGCAACTATCTTGCGCCGTTACATTTTTTACAAGGAAACTGTCCTTACCAGGAGGGCCCCTGCCGGTATTTTCAGCATTTTTTGTTGTTATGCAACAAGAGCCAGAAAAAAAGAAGGGGTGTCTGACCCGTCTTCCCTGAAAAAGAAGCAGACTTGATTTATTTTCACTTGAACAGAAAGGATTTTTTTGCTATTCAAGGGTTTATTATTTTTTATCTATGAAAAGTCCATTCCAAATTGGCATTCTCTGCACTGTTTTCTGCTTGGGAAGCACTTTTTTCTCATCTGCTGTACAGACAGTTAATATAGGCTCCACTTTTTCATGCACCTTCCTAGATTCCGGGGAGAAGGGATTTTTTGATTCTTCAAGTACTCATACCTGGACCAGTGATCAGATAGATTCCGCCATACGGGCGTTGAACACATGGAATACCCTGATTAATTCCACCCCGGGAAGAACGCTTAACGTAGGCCTCACCTGGTACGACGGAGCCGATTCCTCCACCCTAGCCTCCGCTTATTCCCCTTATTACTACTACCTGTCAAACAAGCCACAACAGGTTTCCACCATGGCCGAGGCCGTATGGCGCGATGGAAGCACAAGGACTACCTCAGGCTATGATATTTACATCCAGTGCAATACCTCTCATTTGGCTTCCCTTTATTATGGGGCCGCCTTATTGGCGGAGCATACGGGAAAATATGATTTTCAAAGCATCCTGACCCATGAAGTGGGGCATGCCGTTGGTTTTCTTTCCCTGGCGACGCAGACAGGCACTTTCCAAGTCCAATCCGGAAGCGCTTCCACAACCTACAGCACCATGCTGTACACCAAGTATGATTCCCTGTTAACCAACCAAGAAGGCCAGTCCATCGTAGAAAAAGCCGGAAATGGGAATACGGCATTTACCCTAGGGGAAACTTTGTCTCTGGGCGATACGGGGCTTACTGTCTATAACCCCACCACATGGTCGGAAGGGTCCAGCATGGCCCACATTGACAGCACGAGCGATCCAGACGCCCTTATGCAGTATTCCATCTCACCGGATACCTATCATCGCACCCTGACGGATGGAGAAGTGGGATTAATGCGTTCCATGGGCTGGAACATGGTTCCGGAACCCGCTACCGCTACGCTTTCCCTCCTAGGGCTGGCCGCACTCGCTTTGCGCCGCCGCCGTTGCTGACGACGCTCTGTCCCAGATTTAACCGCGCAGCAGATTTTCTTCAGCTCCCGGAAGCGGGAATCTTTATATCAGAAGGGCGGCCCTCTCAGGGGACGCCCTTCATTGTTTTTCCGGCAACATGCCGAGAAATGCAATTATCTTTTCTCCTTGGTGAAGTCCAGTTTGCCGTCTTTTTCCCGTACCACGATTTCCGTTCCTTCCGGGAAGTCTCCTTCCAGAAGCTTGAGGCTGAGCGGGTCCAGAAGATCATGCTGAATGGCCCGTTTGAGAGGACGGGCTCCATACACAGGATCAAAACCATGATCCGCCACCAGAGCCGTAGCTTCCGGAGTCATGCGCAAAAACAGGCCCTTGGCTTCCAGGCGCCTGCGGACACGCTGAAGCTGAATGTCCACAATGCCCTTGAGTTCCTGCGCCGTGAGCCGGTCAAAGATGATGATTTCATCAATGCGGTTCAGGAATTCCGGACGGAAGTGACCGCGCAACGCTTCCAGGGCCTTGGCTTCCCTCTGTTCCGCATTGGCTTCATTGAGGATGTACTGGCTGCCGATGTTGGAGGTCATGATGATGACCGTGTTGCGGAAGTCAACCGTACGACCCTGGCCGTCCGTAATGCGGCCGTCGTCCAGCACCTGGAGCAATACGTTGAAGACGTCCGGGTGGGCCTTTTCAATTTCATCGAAGAGAACCACGCAGTACGGACGACGGCGCACGGCTTCAGAGAGCTGACCGCCTTCTTCATACCCCACGTATCCGGGAGGCGCCCCGATGAGGCGCGCGACGGAATGTTTTTCCATGTATTCGGACATGTCAATGCGAACGATGGCGTTCTCACTGTCAAAGAGGAATTCCGCCAGCGCCTTGCTGAGTTCCGTCTTGCCCACGCCGGTGGGTCCCAGGAACAGGAAAGAGCCGATGGGCCTGTTTTCATCCTGCAGCCCGGCGCGGGCGCGTCTCACGGCGTCGGATACGGCCTTAACGGCCTGTTTCTGCCCGATTACGCGGGCGCCCAGACGCTCTTCCATGTGCACCAGCTTGGCACGCTCCCCTTCCTGCAGACGGGCGGCGGGAATGCCGGTCCAGGTGGCAACCACTTTGGCAATGTCTCCTTCCGTGACTTCCTCCTTCAGCAGCCCTCCATCTTCTTTCTGCATTTTACTGAGCTTTTCCTTGCCTTCCGTCAGGGCGCGCTGGGCTTCCGGAAGTTCGCCATAGGTGATTTCCGACGCGCGGGTCAGGTCACCCATACGTTTGGCCCTTTCGCTTTCCAGCTTGAGGGCTTCTATTTTTTCCTGTTCCCTGCGGACGGCGTCCAGCACTTCCTTTTCGCTTTTCCATTTGGCAATCATGGAACCGGATTTTTCCTTCAGGTCGGCCAGGTCCTTGGTGATTTTTTCCAAACGGGCCTTGCTGTCGGCGTCTTCTTCCTTCGCCAGCGCCTGCCGTTCCATTTCAAGCTGCATGGCCTCACGTTCAATCTGGTCAATTTCCGTGGGCATGGAGTCCAGCTCAATTTTGAGGCGGGCTGCCGCTTCATCCACCAGGTCTACTGCCTTGTCAGGCAGAAAACGGTCGGAAATATAACGGTCGGAAAGGGTGGCCGCCGCTACGATGGCAGCGTCCGTAATACGCACTCCATGGTGGACTTCATAGCGTTCTTTCAAGCCGCGCAGGATGGCGATGGTATCTTCCACGCTGGGTTCGGAGACCATGACGGGCTGAAACCGACGTTCCAGAGCCGCATCTTTTTCAATGTATTTGCGGTATTCGTCCAGTGTCGTCGCGCCGATGGTCCGCAGTTCCCCGCGGGCCAGGGCGGGCTTGAGCAGGTTGGACGCATCCACCGCCCCTTCACTGGCGCCCGCGCCTACGATGGTGTGCAGTTCATCGATAAACAGAATGATTTCACCGTTGGAATCCGTTACTTCCTTAAGGAAGGATTTCAAGCGTTCTTCAAATTCACCGCGATATTTGGCTCCGGCAAGCATGGAGCCGATGTTGAGGGATACAATGCGCTTGTTGCGCATGCTTTCCGGCACGTCGCCGTTGACAATGCGCCGCGCCAGACCTTCCGCAATGGCGGTTTTGCCAACGCCGGGCTCCCCGATCAGGACGGGATTGTTTTTCGTCCTGCGGGAAAGAATCTGCAAAACGCGGCGGATTTCCGTATCACGGCCGATGACGGGGTCAATTTTACCGGCGCGGGCGCGGGCCGTCAGGTCCGTCCCATATTTTTCCAGCGTCTGGTATTTGCCTTCCGGGTTGTCGTCCGTCACGCGCTGGTTGCCGCGCACTTCCTTCATGGCGGCCAGATAGTTATCCTTGGTCAGCCCAAAGGTGTCCGTCAACTGGTGCACTTTGTTTTGCGTGTCCAACGCCCCAAGCATGAAGTGTTCCACGCTGAGGTAGTCGTCTTTGAGCTTTTTGCGTTCCTCTTCCGCAGCCTGCATGACGGTAGCCAGGTCACGCCCCATCTGCGGATGGGTGGTGGCGCCGCTTTGAGTAGGTTCGTGGGAAACCTCCCTTTGGGCTGCCTGGAGAAGCAGCCCCGGATCGCAAGAGGCTTTGCGGAGAATAGGGGAAAGAATTCCGCCTTCCTGCTCCAGTAACGCCACCAGAACGTCCAGAGAAGAAATTTCCGGTTTTCCAAGCCGGCCTGCAGTTTGCTGCGCCTGCATCAGCGCTTCCTGAAATTTTGTTGTTAGATTGTTAAGCATGGTATGTTGGTATTTTAGACATAAGAATAACTCCAACCGTTGAATGGAAAAACAGGATTTTTCCTGTTATCTAAAAATTTTTTGCCCCTCCGGATTCCCCGCAATATCACTTGCACGCTCAACGGATTATTGGAGAGTCCGCCCTGACAAGGAAATCCTGTCCCGCTTTCTCATGGAGCTGGCGCATCCGGTATCCCGGCAATAGTGTAAATCCTGAACGCCAAGGAAAATATTTCCGGAAAGAACGGCAGCCCCGTACCGGATAGAAACGCAGGAACAGCCCTTGCCCATGCTCCAAAATAATCGCGTGGGCAAGGGCGGCAATGCCAAATACCACGTTCGCAGCCTACCCACGGATTTTTCCATTCCATTGATGGATACAGCGATATTCCCCACCTGCAAGAAGACTAAAATGTGAAAAAATGCTTGCTCGCATGATAATGGCATATTAGTTACGTAATCAGTTACGTATTTAATAACGGAAAGATATGGATTTTTTCAATAGGACAGGTAAAATAGCCATTGGAAGCAGGCTGCGCATGCTGACGGATGCTGTGACGTCTGATGCAAGTCAAATTTATGAATTATACGGCATTGACATAAAGCCAAAGTGGTTTCCCCTGCTTTTCGTTTTAGCCGGCGGGAAAGAGAAAACAATAACGGGCATAGCTAAGGAAATAGGGCACAGTCATCCATCCGTGAGCAATATCGTTGGAGAAATGACGGCAAGAGGATTGGTGAAAGGCCTTGAAGACCAGAAGGACAAGAGACGCACCGTCATCGCCCTGTCTCCACATGGGAAAAGGGTTGCCGCCATGCTGACAGAGCTCTGCAAAGACGTGGAGGTCGCCGTAGAGGATATTTCCAAGGAAACGCGCCATGATTTGTGGAGAGCTATCGGCGAATGGGAAGACCGGCTCGCTGAGAAGAGCCTGCTGCAACGGGTCAAAGAAGCCCGGAAAATGAGGGAAAGGGAGCATATCAGGGTAATTCCTTACGAACCGTGTTACAAGAATACGTTTAAATCACTTAACGTACAGTGGATTACGCAACATTGGAAGATAGAACCGCACGATCTGGACTATCTTGATCATCCGCAGGAATATATTATCAACAAAGGAGGCTTTATCTTTGTAGCCCTTTACAGGGGAAAGCCCGTCGGAGTTTGTGCCCTCTGCAAAATGGATGACCCGGTATATGATTATGAACTGGCGAAACTTGCCGTTCACCCTCATGCGCAGGGCAAAGGCATCGGGGAAATACTTTGCCATGCAGCTATAGACAAAGCAAAGGACATGAAGGCGAAAATTCTTTTTCTTGAAAGCAACACCCTGCTCAAACCCGCCATACACACATATAAAAAGCTGGGATTCAAGGAACTTGCGGAAAATCACCCGGCATACGAACGCGGAAACATCCAGATGGAACTGAAGATAACGTATTGATATGGAAATCATAAAAAATAATAAAGTCATAGTTCGCAAGGAAGACGCATCGAAGAAAGTGTTCAAGGGCGTTTCACTGGATTCGCTCGCTGTCGGAGAGAAATCAATGGCAGCAAAGATGTACTATGTGAAAGGCAACTTCGCCTCTACCCACCAACATCCGCATGAACAATGCGGGTACGTCATTTCAGGCAAATACCGCCTGAACATGGAAATGCCGGAGAAGAATATTGAAGTGTTGCTTCATGCAGGGGACAGCTACGCCATACCGGACAATACGCCTCGTTCCTTTGAGGTGATGGGAAGCGGAGAGGTTGTCGATGTGTTCACACCGCCAAGGGAGGACTATTTGTAAATAGCCGCATTTGGGGCTGAAGAAACTTCATATCAGCCTAATAAAACTAACGAGAGGATGTCGCCCCCCCTATTGCTGCATTCTGAAAGGATTATCCGGCAGCATACCGCACGCCGGCCAATTTATTGTCTCTGTTTTTCAACAAATTAGGCCAAACTGACAAAAATCCAATAAGAAAACCGCCCCGGTAACCGGAGAAAGACGCGGAACCAAGGCACCGGCTGATGCCGGACGATTTTTCCGCCAGGATATTTTCCGAACCGGGGCGGTCAATTACATCCCGCTCATCGGGAACAATGTATCCAGCGCAGCGTTCAGGGTCATCACGTTGACTACGTTTTCCCCCAAAATTCCGCCCCGGACGAAGTGTTCAGACACCAGTTTCCGGATTTTTTCCGGAGGCACTCCGCGCGTGGAGGCAACACGGTTCAATTGAAATTCCGCCGCTTCCGGAGAGATAAAAGGCTCCAAACCGCTGCCGGAAGCAAAAAGCATGTCCGCAGGGACAGGCGTTTTCTCCGGCAGACTGTGGGCTTTCAGCAGAGCCGCCCTGCGCTCCGCCACCGTCCTGACCAGCTTCCCGGAAGTCCAGGAGAGGTTGCTGGCTCCGGAAGGCATGGTAGCGTATTCTCCGGCAGAGGGCCGGGGCCAGAAATATTTGGCGGAGATAAAAGGCTGTGCGACAAGCTCCGAAGCGATAATTTCCCCCCGTTCATTCCGGATTAGGGAACCATGAGCCTGATGAGGGAAAAAAATCAGGCTGACCAGCGTAACGACCAAAGGGTAAATGCCTCCGGTAATGACGACCAGAGACAGAAACAGGCGCAGATTGGGAAATGTCCACTTCATGATAATTCAGCAGGTTAGGATTGGATTTTCAAACAAGGCGCCATGCATTGATGACCATATCAATAAGCTTGATGCCCATGAAAGGAGCAATCAGGCCGTCCACCCCGTAAATGAGGATATTGCGCTTCAGCAGGGAGGCCGCTCCCGCCGGACGGTAGGAAACCCCTTTCAAGGCCAGAGGAATCAGCGCTACGATGACCAGGGCATTAAAAATCACAGTGCTGAGAATGGCGCTTTGCGGGGAATTCAGGCCCATTATGTTCAGGGCGGAAAGAGGTCCACTGGCCATGCCGTCAGCCACAAAGAGGCCGGCAAACATGGCGGGAATGATGGCAAAGTATTTGGCTACGTCATTGGCGAAGGAAAAGGTGGTCAGCGCGCCGCGGGTAATCAGCATTTGCTTGCCGATTTCTACGATTTCAATCAGCTTGGTCGGATTGCTGTCCAGGTCCACCATGTTGCCCGCCTCCCGGGCGGCCTGCGTTCCGGTGTTCATCGCCACACCCACATCGGCCTGGGCCAGGGCGGGAGCGTCATTAGTTCCATCCCCGGTCATGGCCACCAGGCGGCCGGCAGCCTGTTCCTCACGAATGCGCGCCAGCTTCATCTCAGGCGTAGCTTCTGCCATGAAGTCATCCACGCCGGCTTCCGCCGCAATGGATGCGGCAGTCAGGGCATTGTCCCCTGTCACCATGACAGTCCGGATGCCCATGGCCCGGAGCCGGGCAAAGCGTTCCCTGATGCCGCCCTTGACGATGTCTTTCAGATAAATGACCCCCAGCACGTCTTTTCCCCGGGCCACTACCAGCGGCGTACCGCCGACACGCGCGACATTCTGCACCATCATTTCCACCTCTTGCGGGAAAGTTCCGCCCCGGATTTTCACCCACTGCGCCACGCTTTCCGCCGCTCCTTTCCGGATGGAAACGGCCGGACGGCCGTCGTGCTCCGCAATATCCACGCCACTCATGCGGGTGGAAGCGGAAAACGGGATAAAAACAATATGGTCCGCGTCCATATGGCGGCCCCGGATTCCAAACTGTTTTTTAGCCAGCACCACGATGCTGCGGCCTTCCGGCGTTTCATCGGACAGGGAAGCAAGCTGGGCGGCTTCCGCCAGCTGAAGGTCATCCACCCCGGGTGCAGGCAGGAATTCGTTCGCCATTCGATTGCCGAAGGTGATGGTTCCGGTTTTATCCAGCATCAGCACATCAATGTCCCCGGCTACTTCCACGGCGCGCCCGGACACAGCCAGCACATTCCGGCGCACAAGCCGGTCAATGCCGCTGATACCAACGGCACTTAACAATCCGCCGATCGTCGTCGGAATCAGGCATGCCAGAAGAGAGACCAGGATGGGCAGGGAAATACGGCCCTCCGCCCTGAAGCCAAGCGCCCGGGCAGAATCCTCAATGTATCCGGCCATGGCGGGAAGGGAAAGAACCACGGCAAGAAAAACAATGGTCAGCGCCACCAGCAAGATACCCAGAGCGGTTTCATTGGGCGTTTTCTGCCGGCTGGCCCCCTCCACCATGGAAATCATGCGGTCCAGGAACGTATGGCCCGGTTCCACGGTAATACGGATAACAATGCCGTCACTGATTACACGGGTTCCTCCCGTTACAGCGCTGCGGTCCCCCCCGCTTTCACGGATGACCGGAGCGGATTCCCCGGTAATGGCGGATTCATCCACGCTAGCGATGCCTTCTATCACCTCTCCATCCAGGGGGATGATATCCCCGGCCTCGCACAACACTTTGTCCCCTTTGCGCAATTCGGAAATGGAGACGATTTCCTCCGTTCCCTTGTCCGTCAGCAAACGGGCGTTCACATAAACGCGCATTTCTTTCAGGGCGTCCGCATACGCCTTTCCCCGGCCTTCCGCCAGCGCTTCCGCAAAGTTGGCGAAGAGCACGGTGAACCAGAGCCAGAGCGCGATTTGCAAAGTAAAGCCGAAGGGTTGCCCGGCAGCCAAATCCCTGATAAGGGCAATCGTTGCCATCAGGGCGCCGGCAGCCGTGATAAACATCACGAAGTTTTTAGACAGGACGCGCGGGTCAAATTTGCGCAGCGCATTCAGGAAAGCTGTTTTCAACATGGCTCCGTCATACCAGGATTGACTCTTTTTCTCCTTCATGATCATAAACATCCGGATTATCGGCTAATACGCCTTAAAGCATGGCTCCCGAATACAGGAGCAAATGCTCCAGAATAGGTCCCAAAGCCAGGGCCGGGAAGAAGGTGAGGGCTCCTACAACCAGCACGACGGCTACCAGCAGAACCATGAACATCAGGTTATCCGTCCCCATGGTGCCCTGGGCCGGCGGAGCGGTTTTCCTGGATGCCATGCTGCCAGCAATCATCATCACCGAAATAATGGTTCCGAAGCGGGCCAGCAGCATCGCCAACCCGCCCAGCAGGGAATAAAAAGGCGTATCCCCTGCAGCCAGACCAGCAAAGGCGCTTCCATTATTCCCGGCCTGGGAACCGAAGCAGTACAGGATTTCCGTCAGCCCGTGGGGGCCGGCATTGCAGATGGATGCCCGCCCGGTTTCCGTAGCGGCGTCCAGGCCGCTCATGACCAGGACGGCCATGCCGGGCAGAAGGATGCCCACCATGGAGCAGCACACTTCCCGGGCTCCCATTTTTTTACCCAGGAATTCCGGGGTTCGCCCCACCATTAAACCGCACAGGAACACGGTAATCATGGCAAACATCAGCATGCTGTACAAGCCGCAGCCCAGACCTCCGAAAATTACCCCACCCAGCAGCATATTGAACAGGGCAATCCCGCCGCCCAGCGGGGACATGCTGGAATGCATGCAGTTCACGGACCCGTTGGAAGATGCCGTCGTAGCGACGGACCAGAGGGAACTGTTCGTAACGCCCAGGCGCACTTCCTTGCCTTCCAGCATTTCCATGCCCGGGAAAAGCGGGTTTCCCGCATGTTCCGCCCACTGGGACAAGACAATGGCCGCCACAAGCAGAATCATCATGGCTCCGAAGATAATCCACCCCTGCCTCTTTTTTCCGATCATGACGCCATAGGCGTATGGGCAGGCGCAGCCGGCCAGAAGCAGGGAGAGCATTTCAACCATATTGCTGAAGGGCGTGGGGTTTTCAAAAGGATGCGTGCTGTTGTTCCCGAAAAAGCCGCCGCCGTTTGCTCCGAGCTGTTTGATGGCTATCTGGGATGCCGCCGGGCCACTGGGTATCATCTGTTCCACGCCATCCATGCCCGGCACGGCAATGGGTCCGTCAAAGGACTGCACCACACCCTGGGAGACCAGCAGAAGAGCAATGACCGTGGAAACAGGGACCAGAAAATACAACATGCTGCGCGTCAGATCCGTCCAAAAGTTCCCCAGAGTAGAAGCGCATCTCCTTTCCAGCCCGCGGATCAGGGCGGACATGACGGCAATTCCCGTACCGGCGCTGACGAAATTTTGCACGCCCAGCCCGGTCATTTGAACAAAATAACTGACGCCTTCCGGCCCTTCCCCTGAATAGAACTGCCAGTTAGTGTTGGTCACGAAGCTGATGGCTGTATTCAAGGCTATATCCCACCGCATATTTTCAGTTCCGGCGGGATTCAGAGGCAGCCATTTCTGGCACAGCAGGGAAAGGAAAAGGACGAGGAATCCAGCGGCGTTAAACAAAAGAACGGCCGTCAAATACTTCTTCCAGTCCATTTCGCGGGTGGGGTCCACTCCGGCCATACGGTAGACGCAGCGCTCCACGGGACCCAGAACCGGGGAAAGCCATGTCTGCCTTCCCATCAAAACACTTGCCAGCCATTTTCCGAGAAACGGGGTGAAAGAGACCAGTATGCCTATGAACAGGACAATGATTAACAAGTCGTGTGAGGACACAACGCAACTCTACGCATATTCTGGAAATTCCGGGTAGTTAACAAAGGGCCTCCGGACATTAAGAAATTATTAATTCCTCTCCGGAAGCCCGTTTTTTAACGCCGGTGCGCCGTTAAAACTCCACGCCCAGGCGGAATCCCACCCAGAATTCGTCTCCGGCATCCCTGTGACGCAGCACCGTAGCCGCCTGGGAATAATTGACGGAGCCGGAAAGCGTATAATGTTCTGCAAACCGCCATGTCACGCCCAGGCTCCAGTCAATGCAGTTGGAGCCGTCATCATAGTCCACGTTATAACCGCCGTTGTACCCGTACCTGACCATGGGAACCACGGTCACATTTTCCAGGGGGGACCACTCCAACCGCACAAAGGCGCTGTAATAGGCTTCAAAATCCTGGTGTTCCACTTTCACCTGGGTTTCCGCTCCTACAGCCATCCAATCCGTTACGGCATAGGAGACCGTCAGCGCCGGATTGACCACATTATAATCCTGCGTAAAATAGAATTGGTGCTCATACCAGGGATTGACAGTCCACTTCCCCAGATTCCAGGCGTAACCCAGAACCAGGTCCAGTTCATCGTAATTGGCGGAATCTCCTCCGGCATACCAGGCGCTGAACGTAAGATTCTTCCAAGAAATGCTCGGAGCCACTTCCCAGATGCCGCTGCCCGGCAGGCAGTCCAGACCTTCCGTTACGTACTTACTGGACCACCCCGCCGAGAAGGAAAAGGCCCAATCCGTGTCTGTCGAAGGTATGGCGGCCTCCTGCATGTTTGTCAGGGAGGCTATCGACGGAGAAACCGTTTCCTCTCCTGCGCAGACGGTTCCTGCTATCATGGCGCAGCCCAGGGCTGCGGCTCCTACGTTTCTTGCGTTGTACTTGATCTTCATAAAGACGTATTGAATACGTCTTGGATCCTACACAGCATGTTGGACTGCGTGAAGTTAAGCCACATTCTCCAACCGTTATGAAAAAATATATTTTCCGGCTGCCGCAAATAATGTGCCGCTATTTTTTCCAGCCCAGTAAAACTGGGACAAGGGCTACTCGGCTCCATCCGCCACAATTCTGTAACCCAGGCCGGATTCCGCGCGGATAATGCGGTTTTCCGGATCGGAATCCCCCAGCTTTTGGCGCAGGTGGGCAATGTGCACCCGCAGGTAGTGCGTGTCCTCCTCATGCTGGGGGCCCCAAATTTCACGGAGCAGCTGGCGGTGGGTCATCACCTTGCCCTGATGGAGCAGAAGCAGGCGCAGAATTCCGTACTCTTTGGAGGTTAAATGAATTTCCTCTTTCCCCTTCTCCACGCGCCGGGAACTCAGATCCACGACAATGGGACCCAGCCGGAATACGGACGGCTCACGGTCCGGACGATTGCGCCGAAGCATCACGCGCAGGCGCGCCAGCAATTCACGGCCGCTGAACGGCTTGGTCAGGTAATCATCCGCCCCGGCATCCAAGGCATCCACCTTTTCATCCTCCCTGTCCCAGGCCGTTAGAATCAGGATAGGAACCTGAGTCCACTCCCGAAGCTGTTTCAGCACTTCCAAGCCGTTAATGTCCGGAAGCCCCAGATCCAGAATAATGGCATCCGGCCGCTTCAGAGCGGTCTCACTCAAGCCAAGCTGCCCGTTTTCACACTCGCGGACATGGTAGCCTGCGCCGGTCAGCGTCAGGTTCAGAAGACGGCGTATCTGCCGTTCATCGTCAATAATCAGGATATCTGCAGGAAAGTTGCTCATGAGGCAGGAGGAATTACTCTTCAGGAACACTATCGTGCTCCACCAGGGGAAGGACAAGCCGGAAACATGTTCCGGCGGAAACGGGAACCAGGGAGACGGCACCGCGCTGAGCTTCCATGAACCCGCGCACAATGGGGAGCCCCAGGCCCAAACCACCGGGCCGCGTCGTCCGGAAACGTTCAAAAATGGTTTCCGCCTGTTCGGGAGGAATGCCCGGCCCCATGTCATGAATATCCAGCCAGACCTGGCCGCGCACGGAGTCGGCACCACCTTGCAACGTAACAGAGGTTCCCTCAGGAGTATGTACGCAGGCATTCAACAGCAGATTGACCAGTACCTGTTCCATCAGGGAAAAATCCGCCTTCACCAGCGGGTAGTCCGGCGGCAGGGAAACAGACACGGGATGATTCCGGCGTGCTTCCCTGGTAGCAGCCAGAGCCCCTTCAATAACATCCCCCAGATCGCACCAGTCCAGTTTGGGTTTCAAAGCGCCGGATTCCAGGCGGCTCACATCCAGCAAATTCTTCACCAGGCGGCGCAGACGGCGCGCGGCCAGTAAAATTTCCCCGTATTCTTCCCGCTCCTCCGGTGCGGACGCGGCACGTCCGGCCAATTTTTCACAGCCGCCCTCAATCACGGCCAAAGGCGTTTTGAACTCGTGGGAAACACTGTCCAACAGGGATCGGTGCAGTTTTTCCGATTCTTCCATGAGCCGCGTACGCGCCCGTTCCGCCCTCAATTCTTCACGCTCCAGAGCCATGGCCAGCTGCGCTCCCATGCTTTCCAGCAAATCCTTCTGCCCGGCCGTCAGGCACTCCCCTTCCTCTGGCCTTACGCCCAGTACGCCCATGCAACGCTCCCCGGACATCATGGGAAGGTAAAACCCTTCCGCTACCGGGATCGTATCCGTAAACCTTCCTGCGGGGCGGCGGTGTTCCATACACCAGACTGCCACGCTCCATTCCTTCTCATCCATGGCGTACTCTCCGCCGGTCTCCCAAAGCCTCAGCTTACCGCCGCCTCCTTCCGGCGTCATGACAGCCAGGCGCACCCCCATAATCTGGCTGATCTGTCCCGCCGCGACGGAAATGAGGGAAGGTACGTCCGAAGCGGATCCAATGGCCCGGGAATACAGGAACAGGGCATTGGTCTTTTTTTCCCGTTCCCGTTCTTCCCGCTCGCGGATCCTCAGGCGGGAAGTGAGCCGTCCCGTAGAAAGGGCCACCAAAAAGAAAAAGAAGCACATCAAGGCGTCCTCCAGCCGCTCTATCTTGAACGTCATCACCGGGGGAATAAACAGCAGGTTCCACAACAGGACACTCAGCGCCGCGGCCAGAAGCATGGCCCAGCGGGAACGGATGAAAAAGCCCAGGCCCACTACTCCGGCCAAATACAGGAAACCGGGAGCAAAATAACCGGTAAATGCGGAAACCAGCAGGCCGGCACCCGTGACGGCCGCTGTCACGCCTGCGGCCAGCCAGTAATCCCGGCCATCTTTCTCCGTTTTCCGGTGCCAGCTCTTCCAACGGTTACGGCCCGGTCCCGAAGCGGCGGGAACCACGTAAATATCAATCTGGTCGCTTCCCTTCACCAGCTTATCCACCAGGGATATGGGCCGCACCAGGCCCCACAGGTAGCTTTCCTGCGGTTTGCCCACCACAATTTGGCTGACATTTCTTAAAAAAGCCATGCGGAGCAGCGTTTCCGCCAAATCGGAACCGGGCATCACGATCACTTCCGCGCCCAGCCGCCGCGCCAATTCCAGATTGGCGTCCAGCCGCTGCTGCTGTTCAGGAGGCAAGGGCACGCCCGTATCCACGGAAAGGGCTATCCACGGAGCGTTCAGGGCATAAGCTATGCGGCGCGTCCAGCGTACCAGCCGGGCGGCAAACGGGCTGGGGCCTACCGCCACCATCAGACGTTCCCCGCTGCGCCAGATGGAGCGGTCCCCGGAAATGGTACGCACCTCCGTCAGTTCATGGTCCACCTTCTCCGCTACGATGCGCAGGGCCAGTTCCCGGAGGGCCGTCAAATTGGACTCCTTGAAAAAATGATCCAGAGCGGCGGAAGCCTGGGGAGCGCTGTACACTTTCCCCTCCCGAAGGCGCGTCCGCAGCTGATCCGGAGTAATGTCCACCAGCTGGATGCAATCCGCCTCCGCCAATACGGAATCCGGCACGGTTTCCTGCACGGGGGCGGCTGTAATGTCGTGAACGGTATCGGAACGGCTTTCCAGATGCTGCACGTTCAGCGTGGTGTAAACGTCTATTCCCGCGGCCAGCAAATCCTCCACGTCCTGATAGCGTTTCCTGTGGCGCATTCCCGGGACGTTGGTATGCGCCAGTTCATCCACCAGAATAAGCTGGGGCTTCACGCGCAATGCCTCCTCCAAATCAAATTCCTCCATTTCCACTCCCCGGTAAACCATCTTTTTCATGGGAAGGCGCGGCAGCCTGCCAATGAGCCGCATCGTATCTTCCCTCCCATGGGATTCCGCCACGCCGATAATGACTTGCACGCCCTTGTCCGCCGCCTGAATGGCCGCCTCCAGCATGGCACATGTTTTGCCTACTCCCGGCGCCATGCCAAAGAAGATTTTCAGCAAGCCGCGGCCGGGACGGGCTTCCTCCCTCCGGATGGAGGCCAGAATCCTGTCCGCCCGCTGGCTGTCCGAATGCGTTTCTGAAAACATGAAAAGAGGAATCGGAATGATATCCGGCTTGAATGTTGGAATCAACCTAATGGAAGAACGTTCAGGGCGCAAATAAAACAACCCGGAAAAAACATTAAAATTTTATTAAATCCTCTCCCCTGTTTTCAGGCTCTCCCCACCCCTTCCTCTGCCAAGCATTCCTGAAATCTTTTTTTCATGATTTTCCCCTTCCAGGTTCCGCACCGTATCTCTACCACCCTGCCTCCGTCCTGTTTTTCCTGTGTCCGGCCATTGGAAGTTACTGTTCCGGAGGCATTGAAAAAAGCGGCGGCAGCCCTTCCTGCGCTTCAAATCCCGGGGCCATCCCCCGGACAAACCTGAAAGCTTCCTCCATCCGGGGAAAAGTCTGACAAATGAAAAACGGGAATGTTTCCCCCTTTCCTAATTGACAAACGATTTCCTTTCTTCTTAATGGGTTAATGTTTATCAATCCGGTACATTGTCTGCCAGCCTCTCTCTGCGCATGCGCGTTGCTTCCGGCAACAATCGCCTCCCTGCATGCGGAAACGGCTTACAGTACGCCCTGCGGCTATATCCAGACAACCCTGTACGCCAAAGCAACGGGTTATCTGGGTTTAGGGGTGCATCCGGAAGCCTTGGTACAGCACACCCTTGAAGAAGGCAACATTACCATTTCCGGTAATAAAGTCACCATCACGGACCCGGACGTTAATTTCAACGACCTGATGAATGAAAACTCCGCCTATGTGCTGGTTCTTCACTTCGGCAATGAAGTTATAGCTCTTCCCTTAAACCGGGATGGTTGGAAAAAACCGGGAGCCAGCTGGACGGAGCATTCCATTAAAGTGGATGACCGCCTTCTTTCTGATCTGGTAAGCAAGGGCACTCCCCCCGATTCATATGTCCTGCGCAAGGCGCGCACTCTGGATGATATTCTTGGAGAAGACAACCAGTTTGGCCTGAAAAGCGGCTCCGCCATGTCTGCAGACACGGTTAATATCTTTAATTCGGCAACCACCAAGCTTGCCGCTTATTATTCTGGAAATGAATGGAGAAGAAGGGGATCTACGGAAAATATCGGCAATATGCCGGTGTTCAGCCATGAACCCCTGACCATTACGCGCAAAGCTGGTTCCGATGTTACAGCTGTGGTCATTGGGGAAGTATCCCTGAAGAATCAGAAGCTGGTCGTTCCCACATTCAATTCCCTTCTTCACACTCGCCTGCCCCTTTCCCAGACTTTGGCTGAAATAGCTTTGCAATTGCCTGATGACGCCGTCATCAACATTCCCGCAGATGACAAAAATGCCATGGTCAAGGTCGTCAACAACAACGGTTCCTGGAAACGTCAGGACAATGGAGAGGATGTTTCCAATATCCCCTTCAGCGGAGTTTTTTCCATCTACTACGAATCTTCCAAGACACCTTCCTACATCACGGTGTCCAGCAAACATCAAACCAACAAATAACCAGCCATGTTCTATCGCTCCCTTTTCACCAATGCTTTCACCGCCTGCGCTCTCTTTTCTGGAGAAATTGCCTTAGCGGACAGTTTCAATATCAGCAATGACGATTCCTCCGCATATTCCCTAATCAATTCTCTCGGAGAACCGCTGAATGCAGGCAATGCCATTTTAGGCACCTTCAGCAGCGGTACTTGGAGTTATGATGTGACCACCAGCCGATGGAACTTCCAAGGCAATTCGTATGCACAGGATCAACTGAAATACAGTGATCTGATGAGCATGCAGAACAACTTCACCAGCGCGTTGACAAATATACCGGAAGAGCAAAATGGCGGCGTCGCTGACGGCAGATTTAACTTGTCCGGAGATTACTCTTCTTCTCTGACATCCCCGGTTTATCTAATGGTGACGGGACAGGATGGAGAAACAGCTCTTTTTGTCTTTAAAGACGTATCCAGCGACAGTCTGCTTAATTACGATAATATAGATATATCCGGCACCGAGACGTTCGATCTGTGGCTTACGACCAAGGAGCAGGCTCTAACAAACGAGCTTGACTACTACACCGAATGCATCCTGGGAAACATCAATCTGCAAAACAATACCATCCAGCTTTTGATCCCGGAACCCGCGACAGCCACCATGAGCTTGCTGGGTTTGACGGCCCTGATGGTACGCCGTAAACGGAAATAGAAGCTTCCCTTTTCATCAAACCCCTGTACGGGTATTTTCCGTACAGGGTTTTTTGTTCTGCCAATTGTTCATCCTCCATCTTCTTCTGCATTTTCCCTCCAGAAAACCCATGGAGCCCGGCAAATAAAACGCCCCGCGCACTCGGAAAGAGCGGCGGGGCGCCTGTTCAAACGGTAAAAACCGCAGGAGTTATTTCTTAACGGGAATGATATCCAGTTCCGCTACGGCGGCGTAATCCCGCCCCTGCGCCTCACTAAGGGCGGAAAAACGGAAATAACGCGCCTTGACGGGAGCCTGGAATTTCACTTCCTGCAGGTCAGCACTATCCGGGAAGGAGCCCTTGGCGGCAGGCTGCCATTTCTCTCCGTCCGTGCTCACGTCCACGGAATAATCTTTCACGCGGCCATTGCTGCCGCCATCCTGACGTGGAAGATAAGTGATTCCGGAGAATTCCCGCTCCTTACCCAGGTCCACGACCAGTACATGCGGATGTTTGGTCACGGTTTTATTATATTCAGAGTGCCAGAAGGTGCCGGGATCACCGTCAATGGCGAATTCGGCGTCCGCTTCGCCCTGCTCCTGGCTGGTTACGCTCTTGACCGTATACTTGTCCGTGCGGGTCAGCATGGTCATATCCAGCCGGGCCGCAGGCACGCGGATTTCCCCCTTGTAGGACTTGGCGGTAATGGGCCGCATAAAGAAGGACATCGGGTAGGGCTTGTTGGCCTTGATGATGTCCCTGCCCATGGGGCCGGGACCGCAGGAAGCACTCCCCAGGCCGCGCGTGGCGGAAGAGAGAACCAGCACGGTCTTATCCGTCGTCTTCGGCAGTTCCACGGGGTGGTTTGCCAGGATCAAATCCGTGGTGGTATACGGAAGGGCGGAGAAAGCGAACGGTGCGCCCACGGAACCGAAAAGCAGGCCGTTCCCCTTGTCGTCCGTAACGGCCACCCAGCGGGTATCCTCATGGTTGCCGCAATCCTGCGGTCTGCCGTACGGGAAGAAAGAATCCCAGGCTGTCGTTTTATACACGCCCAGAGGCATGCCGCTCTTGCGGTCCGCATAGTTTTCTTCCGGCCCGCGCCCGTAATAGGCTACGTTGTCCATATTCGCCGGCAACTGGAGTTCGTATCCCAGGCGCAGCAGTTCCAGGGGATTGCCGCGCGGAAGCAGTACGGACTGGCAGACGACAGTTCCATCCGCATAGATGGTCCATTCCAAATTATTGATGAAATGGGTGTTCGTATCGTTCAGGGGTTGCTTCCTGGCCGTGATGGTGGTCTTGGTATCGCCGTAGCCGCTGATGTTTTCAGCCTGTTTGCCGCTCACCTTGATGGATTGTTTGACGGTGACGCTATTGCCGTTATCAATGGCTTCGTAACTGAGCAGTTCATGCTTCAGTTCACGGAGGCCGTTAGCCATGCTCTTGGCCATGACGCCCGGCTCATTGCTGGAGGCGGCGCGCAGGGCGTTCACCGCCATGGGCGTTTTAAACAGAGGCTTGCCGTTTACCGTGAACTGGGCCAGTTCCCCGGTGGCCGCGTCAAACTGCACGGAAAAATCCTTGCCGGAAACGGTATGCTTGTCCGTGCTGAGGCTGACTTTGCCCGCAGGAGCCTTGAACACAGGCAGATCTCCCTGCACGGGAAGCTGGAGCTGGTCAAAGGCCAATTCATATCCCTTCTTGGCCCACCCCCTGTCCTTCTTCAGCTTGTAACTTATGCGCAAGGCATACTCCACCCCCGGTTTCCGGTTTTTCAACTGGGGAATGTCCGGAATGGGAACCACAATCTTTTCTCTGGGACCGGCCGGAGGCGTGTCCAGCCTGCCTTCAGCCACTGCATTGCCGTTTTCCGTGAGGGTCCAGGTAATGTCGTATGGAGAAAGGTCCGTAAAGAAATTCTTGTTGAAAATGGAAATCCTGCCGTCGTCCGTCAAAGATGTGGAAATATTCTGATAGACGTGCTTGACTTCAAAATAACCCGGTTCCGGCGTACGATCCGACAGGATGGTGCCGTTGAACACAAACTGGCCGCTATTGGGATGGTCGTTGAAATCGCCGCCGTAGCAGAGCATCTTTTCTCCATTCGGCAGGGTCTTGTACAAGCCCTGGTCCACCCAGTCCCAGATGGCGCCGCCCATAATGCGGTCGGAAGACTCGATGGCCTCCCAGTAATCCGCCAGGTTGCCCATGGCGTTCATCATGTTGTGTGCGTACTCGGAAATATAGTAGGGCTTGGGAAAATCCTTGTTGCCCGCCATAGAACGCGTCCAGTCCACGGACGGATACTGGTTGGACCCCAGGTCCACAATGTCATTATTGCGTTCGTAGTGGGTGGGGCGGGACATATCCCTGGCCTTCACCATCTTTTCCGCACTGCGGAAATTCTGGCCGGGGCCGGCTTCATTCCCCAGGGACCACATAATCACGCAGGGATGGTTCTTGTTGCGCTCCACCATCGCCATGATGCGGTCCACGTGGGCCGGCATCCACTCAATGGGATGGGAAAGGGACTCCTTGCCATAGTAATAGCCGTGGGACTCGATGTTGGCCTCATCCTGCACGTAAATGCCGTACTTGTCACAGAGGTAATAAAAATAAGGATCCGCGGGATAATGGGAACAGCGCACGTGGTTGATATTGGCGCGTTTCATCATCCGCACTTCTTCCTCCATCTGCTCCGGAGTCACGTAATGCCCTGTTTCCGGATGGCTTTCATGGCGGTTCACGCCCTTTACCTTCACCGGCTGGCCGTTTACCAGGAACACGCTGTCCTTAATCACCACATTGCGGAAACCCACGCGGGAGGAAACCATTTCTTCCGTCTTCCCGTCACGCTTCAGCGTCAGTACCAGGGTGTACAGGTTGGGCTCCTCCGCAGACCATAGTCTGGGTTTGGAATAAATGCCCAGCAGGGAAGTTTTAAAATCCTTCATGCCGGTAATGCGCAAGGGCTTTTCCAACACGCCGTCATATGGCGCATCCTTGGGCTTGACAGGTTCTACCAGTTTTCCGGCAGCGTCATAAAGGGCCATGGAAACCGTGCAGCCGTCCAGCTTTTCCGTTGCCGGAAACAGATTGCGAACATCCACATCCACCTGAAGGCGCCAATCGCCGTCCACGGTCCCCGGTTTGGCATGGTCAATATTCAAAGCCCAATCCCTCTGGTCCACCGGATTGGCCTGTGCGAAAAAGTCGCGGATGTGAACTTTCGGCAGCGCAAAGATGGAAACATTGCGGAAAATGCCGGACAGGCGGAACATATCCTGGCATTCCAGATATGCTCCGTCGGAATGGCGGTACACCTCTGCGGCCACCACATTCTCCCCCTTCTTAAGGTAGGGGCTGATGTCAAAACGGGCCGGATTCCGGGAATCTTTGGAAAAACCTACATACTGCCCGTTGATCCAGAGGTAGAAGAAGGAATCCACTCCGTCAAACTGCATGTACACTTCCCTGCCGTCCCAGTCCGCAGGCACTTCAAAAGTGCGGCGGTAGGAACCTACGGGGTTCCGTTCCTTGTAGGACGTATAATTCTTGTTGGAAGGCTCCTTCATTACATAAGGCCAGGAGCGTTCAAAGGGATACGGCTGATTGGAATAAATAGGGGTGCCGTAACCCTGAGTCTGCCAGGAGGAAGGCACCTTAATCTCCTTCCAGTCCTTTACGTCGTAATCCGGCTTGTAAAAATCGACCGGGCGGCTCTGGGGATCCTTCGCCCAGTGGAACTTCCACTGACCGTTCAGGGACCTGCGCCATTTACTGTTTTCAGGCAGCACTTTCAAGGCGGACTGCAAATCGCTGAAAGACGCGAAAAAGGCGGTTGGAGCTTCCTTATTCAAATGCAGGTTTTGTTCCTGTTCCCATTCCAGCCCTGTGGGGGCTGGCGCGGGGGCGGAATCGCCCGGTGCTCCCAGGCCGCACATGGCGGAACTTACCGCCAGCGCGGTACAGGATAAAAGCCAGGATCTGGTCGTTCTCATGAAATCAATATGTGTCGGAGTTGATATGCACAAACGGATTGTCCTGTTACATACGAATCCGCAATTCTAATTCTAACAGCAAACTTGCCCTTTGCAAGCTGCTGTTGCGTTTATGAACGGCCTGCAAACGCAGCCGTTAAAAAGTATGCCGGAGCTGGAGAACGCCCACACACTGCATGGATTCCTGCTGGGTGTACTCCTTGGTCATGTAATGCAGGCCGAAAAGCAATTCCGAGCGCTTGTACCGGAGGCCGAAGCCATAACCCCATTCTCCCACTACGGGATACTTGTTCACATACTTGGGGGAGGAACGAAACACCGTACCATCCAGATACAGGTCATGAGCCACGGCTCGCACGGCAGCATGAATATAACCGTAATACCCCCAATTGGAAACGGACATCCTGTTATAAACGAAGGGAGGCGCTGCGCTGGTCGCGCCGCGAATGCTGTTCTCCGGAGAAGTATTGCCCAGATTATAGCCGAAGCGGAAGGACATGCCGCCCCCCGCCTGCACCTTTACTGTGCCGGCGTCCGCATGCCAGTAAGCCAGGGCATCCGTTTCAAAACCGGAGCCGTAGCGCTTCTCCAGTCCGCGCAGGCGGTAATACCGCTTGAAAAACAAATTGGCGGTTATCTCTCCGGGGAGCTGGTTGGCCCAGCCGGGCCATTGCTCCATACCCCACAGCTTATGGATGAAATGCTGGGAGCCCTTGGCGAGGGAATTCGTGCCCGTGGTGCCGAGCTGCAGCTCCAGGGAATTGGCCCGGTCTTCATTCTTAACCAGGGAGGTCAGCCCCAGCGTCAGGTTGCCCACATAGGGGTGCTGGTTGTAGATGGGATAGGTGGCCTTCTGCTCCGGGGTGTACATGAGCTGGGTCAGGTCCAGGCCCCACTGCTGGCGCAGGTTGGCGGAACCGCTCATGCCCATGAACCGCCGCCAGGAATCCGAGGCGTTCGTGCCGCCCAGCACTGTTCCCAGCATGCCGGAAAACGTATGGCTTCGGGACGTGGTGCCGGACATCCACGCAAAGCGGACGCCGTTGGTATAATTATCATCATCCCCCACGAACATATCGTTTTCCAGATGGAAACTGATAACGGAGCCCTCCTGCGGCGCTTCTATCTGCTGGGTTCCTGCCTGCAGGAAGCCCACCGGCAGCAGGGCGGCGCACATGCACAAAGCCGTACATTTCATGCGGGGCAGTTTGTGCGTTTCACTTCCGCGTGGCAAGGAAAAATCAGGCATGCTCTGCGTTTGCACTTTTCAAAGCCGGCAAATATCCACAAACTTCATCCGTTCCGCCACAGTCCCTTACACCATGATTATTGACACGCACTGCCATCTGGCTTCCGCTCAATTCGACCAGTCCCGCAGGGAAACTTACGTCCAGCATGCCCTCCGGGAAGGCATTGACCGCATGATTACGCTGGGGGCGCGGATGGATGACTGGGAGGCAAACACGGCGTGGGCGCGCCAGTTTCCCGGCGCGGTTTTTTGTGCGCTGGGCATCCATCCGGACGATGCCCATGACGCCCCGGCAGACTGGGCGGACCAGCTTTTCCGGAAGGCGCAGGACGTTCCCCTGGCCGCCATCGGGGAAACGGGCCTGGATTACTTCCACGGGACGCCCCAAGGCTGGGAAACGGAACAATTCCACCGCCTTCAGCAGGACCTTCTGGAACGGCACTTTGACCTGGCGGAGCGCCTGGGCCTTAATATCGTCCTGCATACGCGGGACCGGAAAGGTTCCGCGAGCTTTGAGGACGCCTTGGCTATTGCCCGGAACTACGCGGGCCGCGTGCGTCCCGTATTTCACTGCTTCATCGGAAATACCGCTCAGGCCATGCGGATCTTTGACGAACTGGACGGCATGGTCTCCTTCACCGGGGTGGCTACTTTTAAAAACGCCCCCGTAGTGGCGGAAACCGCAAGCTGGTGCCCGGAAAACCGTATCATGCTGGAAACGGACTCCCCCTATCTCAGCCCGGAACCCCTCCGGGGCCGCATGAACGAACCCGCCCATCTCATTCATACAGCCCGTTTCATCGCCGCTGCCAGAGGCATGAACCTGGAAGATCTGGCCCATGTGACGACCCGAAATGCGGAAACCTTTTATAATCTGGGCAAGGTCTGAAAAAAAATCCCGACAATCCGCGCTACCGCCTTGAATCCGAAATCATAAATTAGTATGAACAGGGCACACATGAAAACGCCATTCATTTTAACCTGCGCCTGCGCTGCCGCGCTGGTATTCCCCCTCTCTTCCTGCTCCACCCAGAATTCCTCCACGGCCGGTTACGACACTGCGGAACCGGCCAGCGGCGAAATCCCGCCGTGGATCGCGGAAAGCTCTGATCCCGCTTACGAATCCGGCCATTACAGCCCGGTTCAGAGTTCTTCCAGCTACGCTTACAATCCCCCCGCCAAGCCTTCCGTCACTAAAAAATCATCCGCGCGGAAGAGCACGGCCGGCAGCAAATCCTCCCGCAGCACGGCTGCCAGAAAGAGCTCCTCCCGTAAATCCGCTCCCAAGGCCCGCACCTACACCGTGAAGAAAGGCGATACGCTGGGAGCCATCGCCCGCAGGAACGGCACCTCTGTCAAGGCCCTTAAAAGGGCTAACGGCCTTAAGTCCGATCTGATTCACATCAACCAGAAGTTGACGATTCCGCGTTCCAAGTAATCCGGGGGATCCTCCCGGTTCCACCACTTATGAAGCCTCTCCTTGTTCTGGCCGCCTTCCCCGTGGTGCTCATGGGGTGGGCGTCCTGTTCCCACTCCGGCACGGGCCATGCGGCCCTGCCGGATCCGCGTGCCGTGGACAAATCCGTTCCGGAATATAAAAACCCGTTTCATCCTTCCACATACGCTCATTTTGTAGCCCGCAAGGACTACCGGAAAACGTACGACGTCTATAAGGACGATACCTTGCTGAACCGCCAGCCGAAAAAATCCCGAAAAATCTTCGTCTGCCTGGACGAACAACGGGGCCAGTATCTGGTGGACGGCTTGGTCGCCATGGACTTCCCCCTCTCCTCCGGCGTAAAAGCCTATCCGACCAAAACGGGGGACTACGCCGTTATCTCCAAAAAGGAAGACCATACTTCCAACCTCTACGGCAAAATGTATGATGCCGAAGGCAAATGCATCAACTACAATGCCGAATCCACGGATCCCATACCGGAGGGAGGTCGTTTTGACGGCTCTCCCATGCCTTATTGGCAGCGTCTTACCAACGCGGGGCTGGGCCTGCATG